>LXNJ01000103.1_pt1 | contig 57353 bp, 49 predicted proteins | sample 809081 | NCBI WGS metagenome assembly LXNJ01 (sample SAMN04870510, study PRJNA318959) | sponge metagenome | biome: sponge; feature: marine sponge reef; material: water | host: Petrosia ficiformis | place: Greece: Milos, Mediterranean Sea | collected 2013-05-29 | depth 5-7 m
GAAAAGTGGCTGGCGGCCTTTTTTCAACATGAATGCTTAGTTCATCAATTTTGTTTTTCAACTCATCGGGCGGGGAAAAGACATCAGGTAAAATGAGTTCGCGAGGAGAGAGTCTCTCCAATTGGTTGCAAATAAGCGTCTCGGCGGCATCTCCTTCCGCCTGGGTCGCACAAAACTCCCCGGTCGAACTATCTAGCCATGCCATCCCCCAAAGCGCCTTACCTTCACTGGCCGATACGGTGATCCCCGCCAAATATTGAGATTCCTTGCTATCAATTAACTTGAGGTCTGCAATCGAAGTGCCCGGAGTGAGAACGCGAGTCACCTCACGCTTTACCACTCCCTTGCTTTCTCCTGTGTCTTCCACCTGCTCGCAAATGGCGACTTTAAAACCCGCTTCCAGCAATCGCCCACAATAAGAGGAAGCCGAATGACATGGCACGCCACACATCGGTATGGGCCCTTTGTCATCACTCTGGCGCGATGTTAATGCGAGTTCCAGTACTTTCGCCCCGAGTTTCGCGTCTTCATAAAACATTTCAAAAAAATCACCCAACTGAAAAAACAGCATCGCATCCGGATAACGTCTTTTCATTTCCAAGTATTGGCGCATCGCAGGAGATGGACCACGGTTCCTGTTTCTCGATGTATTTTTTCCTTTGTTTGATTGCAGTGCACCTTTGGGGGGAGACATACCTAATCCAACTTCGAATCTCGGGGGGATAAGCTCATCTGAGGTTTGGAATCCGTTTGCGACGCGAGTTTATTACTTGAGGTGGCAGATTCCTCGGTTTGTGGATTTTCCATGGCAAGTAGCTTGCCGCTTTTCTCCCGCACCTCATCCAGATTGATCTCCATCGTCTTTACTTCGCGCTTCAATTTTCCTATCTGGTTCCTGAACTTCAATCTGTCCAAGGCCCCTCCAAGCCATGCAACCATGAAACCGCATGCAAACACGGCCAAAAGCACATAAAAAAGAGGCAAGTTGAAGCTGCCCTGATAATAGGCAACGGTCACCGGTTTCATGTTGATGACACCGAAGCTCGATATCGCCAAAGCCAGAATCAAACCGATGATGAGTCGAAGACTACCCATATCACCACCTAGTTCATCGGGTTTCAGATTTCAAAATCAGGGCGGAATTGTTTGCAGGTCGTCTCTAAATTCCAGGAATCACCCTCACTCCAACGAGGACGGCAATGGATTATGTTCTCTCCAACGAGAAACGATATGCAAGCCACCGAAAAATTACTACCACATGGTGCCCACAATTATCGATTCAACATTCTCACGCTTTTATCGAGAGAGCCACTCTCCGCCCAGTAGAAAGGCTATTTTTTTTTCTTCCTCATTCATGCGTGCAGATTCAGGCTCAGTGTAATGATCATACCCCTTGAGGTGCAAAAGGCCATGCACGAGCAGACGTTCTGCCAGGATTCCGTAATCAACCGCCTCGGCCTCCGCCTGGCGAAATACCTCATCCACGCAGATCACTATTTCTCCTAAAAATGCCTCTCCCTCTTTTGGTTCATCCACAACCGGAAAGAAGTCAGCTGGAGGAAAAGCCAACACATCTGTTGTTTCGTCCTCACTCCGATATCGAGAATTTAACGCTCGCATCTCCTCGTCTCGAATGAATACGACGCTGAACCAATCATTTTCGGACCGAAGGGCTTTCCGTATGACGTCCAAGCGTTCCATCAGCGTTATGTGATCCAGCGCGAACAGCTTTTGCTCGTTTTTGATGAGGACTTCCATTTGCGGCCCCTTTCCTAGGAGCATCTTCTTGTCCTGGATAGTGAATCCGGTGATGATGAATGCCAACCAAAACGCGCATGAAAGCGTCTTGAATTTTGCTTAAATCCCTGAGCGTGAGACTGCAATTATCCAATTGTCCCTCGACAAAAGCGCTTTGGACGATTCTATCCACCAAAGCGCTGAGGCGCCCGAGAGAATGATCCGATAGCGAATGTGATGATGCCTCCACCATATCAGCCAACATGAGGATGCCCGCTTCCCTTGTCTGCGGTCTGGGCCCCGGATAGCGAAAAAACTCTTCTGTCACGCCATCCCCATTTTGCTTCTTCGCTTTCTCATAAAAATACTGAATTAAGGATGTGCCATGATGTTGCTGAATTAAATCGATAATCTCTTTGGGTAGTTGGTGGCTTCTGGCAAGTTCCACGCCCTCTTTCACATGGCTGATCAGGATGAGCGCACTCATGTTGGGCTTGAGTCTATCGTGGCGGTTTTCCCGCCCCTGGTTTTCTATGAAATACTCTGGCTTCATCATCTTTCCGATATCATGAAAATATGCACCCACACGGGTGAGAAGCGGATTCGCGCCTATCGCCTCGGAAGCCTCCTCCGCCAAGTTGCCCACGAGAAGGCTGTGATGATAGGTGCCTGGCGCACTAACGACCATCTTTCTCAACAACGGGTGATTTTGATCGGCCAATTCCAGAAGGCGCATATCGGTCGTAAGTTTGAAAATCGACTCCAGCAGGGGCATGGCCCCTGCCACGATAATGACGTTTGAAAGGCCGCCGAGCATGGCGATGGGAACATCCGTCCATTGCATGATCGCGGCACTGAAACCTTCCTGCACATTAAAGCCCAAGGCCAGCGCAGCACCTAGCAAACCCAGGATGAACGCCACGACAAGCACGGAAGTCCTGCGACGATATTCTTTCCACCGAATGGCCGCCAGCACACCACCGCCCAAGGCGACGAGGCTGAAGTTGATGTGGTTCGGCAAAATCAGACCGGTCAGAACGGCGGAGAAAACTGCCATCAGAACTGCTGATGAGCGTCCCTGTAAAACGGCAGCAAGAAGAGAAGCGGAGCAAAATGGAATAATATAGTAAAATGAATGGAGTGGAATCCCACGGAAAGTTTCATGCAGCACTTCAGAGAAGAGGATACCCATTTTCACCAAAACAGCTTGGCTCAAAAGCAGTATTACAAATAGTGTTACGTTTTTTTGTGATGTCAAAAAACTCATGTCGTATTTCTGCACACAAATCCATGCCAGAACGAGCAAAATAAAAATCACCAAAGCTGTTCCGGTGAAGTTACCAAGCACATGGCTTTGTCGATAGATTTTCTCCAGGCTCTTGAGTTTTATTATTTGTCCATCGCTTAACCGTTCTCCCTCGCGGGCAATCATTTCCCCTTGCTTGAGCACCTCTGAAACAGGGGGGACGGAGGCCGCAGCCTTCTCTCTGCTCTCAAGTGTCGCCCTGTTGTTGAAAGTCAGCGTCGGTTGAACCATCTTCAAGATTTGGGAGACCAGCAGACCCCGAACACGCCGAGGAATTCTGTTGGATTCCTTTCGAGCTTCTTGCTTGAGCAGTTTATCGACCTGTCGAAGTTCCAGAGGATTCATAGATGGGCTAACGGATACGCGATTCCCCGTTCTGATATCGCGTGCTGTAATGCCCTTCGCCGCATGGGTGGCGTATAATCTTTTATCGCTCACAATTTGGCTCGAATATGCCACCTTCAACAGCTTGGCGATATCCTCCTGTATCCAGTTTGCGAATCTCTCATCTCTCAACCAACCCGATAATTTCTTTGGAACTGCGCCACCCACCAGCTTATGAAATGCGCTCTCCGCCTTAAGGAATACAGGCGTAGCGTACAATTCCTGATAAGCTTCCGACTCGGATAAAAGTGACGGGTTCTTCTGTTTGGCGCGTATGCTCAACTGCTCGGCTTTCACCTTCTCGAGCTCTTTGTCTACCGTCCGTTGAATGGATTCAAAAGCGCCTTTCAGTTTTGTGAGGATAACTTGCGAAAGTTTGGTATCGATATCGTAACGCGGCAAGACTTTGTCTCTGGATGCTTGGCGTTTCGCATTCGTGGCGATCGGATCGACCACGCGCATATCTTGTGGGGCTTTAATGTCCCTGGGAACGACATCTCCTGCCTCGAAAGACACACGAGGCGCCGATAAATCGGTTGTGAGCAGAAACGAGAGTACAACGGCAAGTGTTCCGCCCAGAATCCACGGATAAGCCCTTGTGTTGGCAAACGCCAGGGCATAACCCGCGAGCGGTCGTCCCACTGACACCAATAGACGTAAAAAAATGTTTTTGGGTTTCCCGGCAGATTTTCCGACGCCGGCTCGATGGATCACGCGATCAACCTCCAGAATCCTTCAAATATGAAGGGATTGTGGACGTATCGGCTATATGTGAACGCCCTCGGCTATGCAAGTACTCTTACAGAGTTCGCTTATAAACTGTGGGCCTCGTATGCAGAAACGATTTTTCTCACCAAGTGTGTGCGAACCACATCTCGTTCACTGAAATAGACGAAACAAACTTCTTGTAAATCTCCCAAGACGTCTTGTGCATGAATCAGCCCGCACCCGGAGGTTTCGGGCAAATCTATTTGGGTAATGTCCCCTGTCACGATCGCTTTGCTCCGGGTACCGAGGCGGGTGAGGAACATTTTCATCTGCTCGGGCGTCGTGTTCTGCGCTTCATCCAATATAATAAAAGAATCATTCAGCGAACGACCCCTCATATATGCGAGCGGCGCTATCTCTATCTCACCCCTTTGAATCAACCGCTCCACCCGCTCGAATTCCACCATATCGTTCAGAGCGTCAAACAACGGCCTGAGGTACGGATTCACCTTCTCTTGTAAATCACCAGGCAAAAATCCGAGATTTTCTCCCGCCTCCACCACGGGCCTTGTCAACACGATACGAGCGTATGCCTTCTCTAACAATCCAGAAACTGCCATCGCCATGGCCAGATAAGTTTTCCCCGTTCCGGCTGGTCCTATTCCAAATGTTATCCCTTTTTCGCGAATCGACCTTATGTATTCGCTCTGGACCGGGCCTTTGGGAACAACGTATCGTTTCTTCGATGAAACCGATATCCGATTTGCCACCAAGGAGCGGAGCGTAACGTCTTGTTCCGCTGCAACGGTCTGAGCCAGTGTCTTGACATTCAACGGGTCGAAGCGAAATCCCTCGTCCACGCATTCCGTCAACTCATCCAGGAACAGACGGGCCCTCTCGGCGGCATCAGGAAAGCCTTCAATTACGAACCCCTCTGATGCAATTCTGATTTTTACGTCAAACGCCCTCTCTACGGCTTTGAGGGATTCATCCCGATTTCCAATGATATGAACCAGCCTTTCCGGCCCAGCCAGCGGGCTTGCAGACATCCTAGTCGCCAACAGATTCAGGCTCCCCGTATCTACATGATTCGGCTTTAGAAATTCCAAACTCCATGCGCCATTCGATCGTACGCCCCATATTTTCAGGCGTCAACAAAAGAACAGTTTTTTATTTTGCTTTGCATTTCCTATCCCCTCGGATGGCTCTTGTCTAACAGGCCACGTAGATTTTGCCTGTCCACATGCGTGTAAACCTCGGTGGTGGAAATATCCGAATGTCCAAGCATTGCCTGGACGGCCCGCAGGTCGGCCCCGTGATTAAGCAAATGAGTCGCAAAGCTGTGCCGGAATACGTGGGGGCTCACGCCCTTGCCCACACCCGCTTGTTTCGCCCATTTCTTGACCCTCGCCCAGAAAGCTTGACGGGTCATGGGTCCTCCCCGGCTCGTGAGAAATACATAATCCGACTTGTGGGCGCGCAGCAGGCTCAGCCGAGCGGTATCCAGATAATCCGCAATCATTTCTTTCGCTGCATCTCCTATGGGAACAAGCCGGGATTTATCTCCTTTTCCATGGACGATGCAAAATCCCGATTCAAGTTCAATTTGAATAAGCTTGAGTTGAATGATCTCGCTGACGCGCATGCCGGTGGCGTACAAAAGCTCGAACATGGCCCTGTCCCGCACAGCCTGCGGCGTTTTGTCATCGGGCGCCAGCAAAATCCTGGACATATCTTCTTGAGAAAGCGTCTTGGGCAAACGCTTCCATTTTGCAGGTTGAGTAATGTCCGCCGTAAAATCCTCCTTAATGTACCCGTCGCGAACCAACAATCCGGCGAGCGCGCGAATGGACGCCAGGTGCCGCCGAAGCGTGGTATCTGATTTTCCCTTCTCCCGCATTTCCTTGAGATAACCGATGACGGTGTTTTTTGACCAATTCGCCGGCGAAGCATCCTCGTTTTCCTGCAGCCAACAGAAAAACGAATCGACGTCGCGCCCATAACTCTCCACTGTATTCTGAGCACGACGACGCTCGATCAGGAGAAAATCCCTGAAAGTCCTTGATATATCGACAAGGTGTGCATCAAGTGATACCCCATTTGCTTTATCATGATCGTCAACCGAAAACATTGCCTTCGTCATCACCGGATCCTCATTGCTCAGGATTTTCTCCATGCGAGGCGCGTGAAACGGCACCAGGATTCATACGAGGAAACATCAATTTTTTTCGCCATGAATGTATAAAAGCAGGCAGCCAAGGACACCTCAAGCACGAGCAGCAGCGATTTAAGAAGCGACGATCCCTGCGCATCCCATATTTGCAAATGAACTAAATATGTGAGCAACCCCGTCAACACTCCAAGCGCCAGAAGTCTGCTCAGAGAACGAGCCAATTCTTGTTTCGGAAAATTGCTCCACTCACGCAGAATGCCTCTCAGCAACAACACCGCATTCAAAGCACTTGCACAAGACGTAGCGAGTGCGAGCCCGATAAACCCAAGCGGGAACATCAAGGCGACACTGAGCGCTACGTTCGTGAGCACAGCGATATTGGCGCACCTCACCGGAAAACTCGTATTCAATCGAGCATGAAAGACCCCGGCCAAAAGCCTCGTAACTCCAAAAAACATCAGCCCCACAGCATAGGCCTGCAATGCGGCCGCGCTTGCCGCAGTATGGTTTTCCGTAAAAGCGCCACGCTCGAATATGACCTCCATAATCGGATGGGCTAAAACCATCAAGCCAAATGTAGATGGAATGGTGATGAACAACGTCAGACGTCCCGCTTCAAGCATTGTGTTGCGCTCGGAATCTACAGATTTCGAATTTGCTCTATTTTTCGCCTCATGATCAGACAAAACCGGCAAGACTGCGGACACCACCGCGAGGCTCAATATGCCATGAGGAAGCTGTACCAATCGGTTCGCATAATAGAGATACGAAATGGAGCCTTCGGCCAGGAACGAAGCCAACCATCGATCGACAAGAACATTAATCTGAAAAATAGCGCCGCCAAGAGCAGCCGGTCCCATGAGCGCCAAACATCTGCCGACACCCTCCACTCGCCAGGGGATGGAAGGAATCGGTAATATCCGTAATTTCGCCATGAAGGGGAGTTGGAAAAAGAACTGGACCGCTCCACCGATTACAACCGCCCAGGCGAGCCACCGAATGGCTTCTGCGCTGCTTACCCAATAATTCGCAAGCAAAAGGGCGACGATGATAACCACGTTCTGGAGAGCGGGCGCGAGAGCCGGCACGAAAAAACGGCGCGCCGCGTTCAACATACCTGCTGCGACCGCCCACAGGCCGATAAAAATAATGAATGGAAACATGATCATGGTCAGTTGCGCGGCGAGATTCAATTTCTCCGGGTTGCTCGAAAAACCTGGCGCCAGTGCTCTCATTAATGGTTCCGCAAACCAAATCCCAATCGCGCAACCCGCACTTCCCGCGAAGACGAGAAACACCAACATCCCGCCAGCGAATTTTTTTGCCTCTTTGGTCCCGGATTGTTCACGCACGTCGGAGTAGACGGGAAGGAACGAGGAACTCAGAGCCCCTTCCATAAACATGCGCCTGAAAAGATTGGGAATCGCAAATGCGACGAAAAAGGCATCGGCCATCATTGCGGCGCCAAAGAATTTGGCGATGAGCAAATCCCGGAAAAAACCCGCTACACGGCTGATGAGAGTCGCCAAGCTAACGGGACCCGCAAACCTGGAAATATTCTCCTCCGACGGAGAATCGCCATTCTCTACCGGCGCATCGGCAAAAGTCTTTTCTTTTCGTCCAAGATTAGAGGATTCAGGTGGCGTGGTCACAAATTTCCTGACACCAGGGCGGTGAGCTTGACAACCCTTTGTTCCGTGGTATTTTACCGGGGCTGTGAAACAGCCTCAAGAGTAACATTTCAACTATATTCACGGAGAATGAAACAAATTGCCACATATTCGTTCGGCTAAGAAGCGCAATCGACAGAATATCGTTCGCCGCACCAGAAACCGCGCGATTCGGACGCAGTTTCGCAATACCATCAAACAGGTATTGGTGAATAGCGAAGAAAACTCCGAAGAGTTGCTGAAAAAAGCCCAGTCGCAATTGGACCGCGCAGCCACCAAAGGAATTATCCACAAGAAAACAGCGTCGAGACGCGCGGGAAGATTGGCCAAACGAGTTCATGCGGCATCTTCGAAATAGCTAAACAACTTGGTGCGTCCCGCTTCTGGAGGACCGCACATCCACCAAAAACAGTTCCAATATCTGACGAGCGACCTTCGTGTCGCTTGTTCTCTTGAGCTTGCGATCCACTTGAAGCAGTTTCGCATACAGTTCGCGCAAGTAGGCGGAACCCAGCCCCCTGACCTGGTTCTCCAGCCTTCTCCCCACAAAAGGCGGCAGACCCAGTACTTGAGAGATTCCCTCGGCGCCCCGGCCACTTCTTATCAAGGCCTTCGAAATCGTCCAACGCCGAATCAAATTGCGTAACAACCCGATGAACATGACGGGGTGTTCGGTTTCCATCATCCGGCGCAAGAGAACGAGGGTTCCCTCCAAGCTCCCCTGGCTGATTGAATCACCCAGCTTGTAGAGCAATTCCTCTTTGGAGTGGCCGACTATTTCACGAATCTCCTCAGCGCCGGCAAGTGTTCCCGGCATTACATAAGAGGCGATCTTCTCCAGTTCGGTGCTAAGTCTCATCATGGAAGGCTTGACCATTTCGACCAACATATCGGCGGCCTCTGGCCGCAACTCGAACCCCAACTCCACGGCGCGCCGATGAAGCCATCTCTTCAATTCTTCCCCTTCCAGTATATCCACCCGACAATGCACGCTCGCTTTGACCAGACGTTGGAAGAAAGTAGTGCGCATATCGGCGCTCTCAGTACAAAAGACTATAACTGTGGATTCGGACGGGTGGTCAAGATAAGCGACCAATGTGGATTCATCCCTCTCGGCCGGTCTGGTGAAATTGAGGATTTCGACGAGGCGCTTCTCCGCTATGAACGGCAGCGTCTGGGCGATGGTGATGATAGTGGGCGCATCGGCCTCGGCCCAGTCGAAACGATCATGGTTGAAATCTTCCGGACCATCCCCAAATACCTTGCGGCGAATAACGCGCAGGTATTCATCCCGCAAAAAGGAGTCTTTGCCTTCCAAAAGATATACAGGTTGCGTCGGTGCGTTTTGCACATCGGAGATCGCAGCGAGAGAACTCTTCGGTTTCTTGCGACTCGCGGCCAAGCTAAAAGCCCTCTAATACGAGGCTCACGACGTCTTTCGACAAAGAATCGGCCACTTGTTGATTGGCGTTCGAGCGGTTCGTGTCGCTTTGCGCTATCGATGATGAAATGGCGAATTCGGCATAGGACTCCAAGTCCTGATTGATAAGCAATTTCTTTCGCCCCTTGTCGCGCAGCCGTATTCGCGTACGCACAACGACACGGTATTGTTGAACCCTATCGGCCCGAGTGAAGCCAATCGGAGAGAGGCGATACTCGCGCAATACACCTTCGAGAGCGATGTCGGCATCGGGAGAGTCGGAAACCCGGAGGCGGCCGTCCCGCAAGAATCTTCCTCTCATCGCTTTCGTAACGGCGCGTCCAAGGCCCGGCTCGTTCGTATGGTTCAGGAATGGTGATATCGAGATGGTCTGAACAGCTTTGAGGTTTTTGGGGCGTAAAGTTCCCTCAAGGTCGTAGCCACAACCCGCAATCAGGAAAACGCACAGCAGGAGAGAGAAACCGAACTTGTAATTCGTCCTCAATCGTATCCCTCTCAAATCGAAACCTCCAAGGAAAGCTCACGATTCTTCACACTGCTAAAAGCTATTTGCTCGCTCAGCATAACCAATTCGTCATATTTCTCATCATCCGGCTCACAAACAAGAATATCTACGTCCCAAGGGTTTCCGATGACGCCTCGAATGGCGCCGTTCATAATCTCCGTGGCCACTGGAGCAAAATCATCCGGAAGCTGTGCGAATCCGGAAACCTGCATTGACAAATTCTTCGCCGACGCTCTCATCATTCTTCCAAAAATATCCTTTGCATGCCGGTAGAGCCTTGTGAGGGTCAAGTCCTCCAAAGAACCGACTCCTGCGAACAATACATACTCAGGCGCGAGTCGCCCCTTCGAGGCAAGCATGGCTTGCGACTCCCATGCGCCGCTCAATTTGCCGCCCTCGACGAGATGGCTCACCTCGCTCTCAAGCAAGTGGTCGATATGTCGCAGTCGCCCTTGAAACGGAAAATGCTCCACTGCGAACATGCAGACGGCGGCAAAACTTTTCACCTCATGCAGCCCTTGAGGATACAATCGAAGGCGGATCATTCTAGACCGCCATTTTCTCTTGATAGAGACGGTCCAGAATGCCGTTCACGAAGCCGGGAGCATTCTCCGGCCCATATCGTTTGGCCAGACGTATTGCTTCATCCATTGTAACCGCGGGCGGGACATCCGGGAAAAAATATATTTCGCAAACGCCCAGACGCAGTATGCTTCTCGATACGGCGTCCATGCGCTCGAGCGACCAACTCGCACTCGCTTCTGTGAGCAAATCGTCAATCTGCCGGTTTTTTTCCAAAATGAGTGTTATCAACCTATCGGCGAATATTTTCGACTTTTCATCCGCCGGATGCAGCCGCCAATAACGCTCTACTTCCTCCGGAGTGAGACTTCCGATACGATCTGCATGATAGAGGATATGAAACGCAAGCTCTCGTCCAGCCTTTCTGTTTTCCACTATCATTTTCCCTCTTCGAGAACCTCGCTCTCATCCCCATCCATTTTTGAAAACAAGTTGGCCATTTCCACAGCGGCCAAAGCACCCTCATATCCCTTGTTTCCCATCTTTGTTCCCGCACGCTCGATAGCCTGCTCAATCGTATCCGTCGTGACGACGGCGAAAATGGTCGGCACCCCCGTCTGAGCGCCCACTTGGGCGATGCCCTTCGTCGCCTCGGCACACACCAAATCATAGTGAGATGTCGCGCCCCGTATCACGCAGCCCAAACATACAATGGCATCGTATTTTTGCGATTTCGCCATCTTCATCGCGGCCGCTGGAAGCTCGAAAGAACCAGGCACCTGCACGTGCGTAATATCGGATGTGGATACGCCGGATTGCCGCAAAGCCGTCTCGGCTCCCCGCACGAGGTGCGTCACGATAAAATCGTTAAAACGCGACGAGACGAGACCGAACCGCAGGCTCCGCCCGTCCAAATTACCTTCCACCGGATTATCCATTCCCTCTCCACATACGTTTATTATGGACGCTGCAAGTAGGATTCCTTGCCATCCTTCCTCTTTTTTTGCAAAGACGGCAAGGGCGGTTCCATGTCCAACGTCACTCTGTCCTCAAGTTCGAGGCCATAGCCTTCGAGCGCCACAATCCGGCGCTCATCATTCGTCATGATCCGAATCCGGCGCAAGCCCAAATCCACCAGTATCTGGGCGCCTATGCCGTAGTCACGCAAGCCTTCAAATGGTGCGCTCTTGATTCCGATTTTCTGACCCATCTCACGCATATCGGCGGCCACTTTCTCAATTCTCGCGGATTCCTCTCCCATCGAATCGGGTTGCAGAAAAACCAACACCCCTTTCCCCGCTTCCTGAATTTTGGCCAGCGCGTTTTTGATTCTGACCGGACAATCAGAGCGTAAGAGCGCCAACAAATCCCAAATGGCGTTCACAGGCTGCACTCGGATGTGAGTCGGCTCATCTGGATTTAACTCGCCCATCACCAAAGCGGCGTGAATCCTTCCGCTGCTTTGGTTGTGGTATGCATATACCTTGAAAGTGCCGAACGCCGTGGGTATTTCGGCCTCCTCCACTCGCTCCACAAGGCGATCATGACGCATACGGTAAGCGATGAGATCCTTGATGGTCACAAGGGACAAATTATTTTTTTTCGCTATCTTCCGCAGGTTCGGCAGCCGCGCCATCGAGCCGTCTTCATTCAAGACCTCGCAAAGAACACCCGCGGGCAGCAGGCCGGCCAGACGGGCCAAATCCACCGTGCCCTCCGTATGGCCCGCTCGCCTGAGTACACCTCCGGGCTGTGCCCGCAGCGGAAAAACGTGACCGGGCGTCACCAGGTCCGACGGCCTGGCGTCTTCCTGTATAGCGGTTTGTATTGTGTGGGCCCTATCGAAAGCGCTGATGCCTGTCGTAACGCCTTCGCGAGCTTCTATGGAAACCGTAAAAGCCGTGCCGAAAGCGGAGCCGTTCTCGCCGCTGGGCACCATCATGGGAAGACCCAGAGATTCCACTTTCTCGGGCGTGAGCGCGAGACAAACCAACCCGCGCGCGTGTTTCGTCATGAAGTTGATTGCCTCGGGCGTCACCCTCTCTGCCGCAAGAATGAAATCGCCCTCATTCTCGCGGTCCTCGTCATCGACAAGAATGACGATGCGCCCCTCACGAATATCGCCAATCGCCTCTTCAATCGTGGAGAAAGGGCTCTCTCCGGAATCCTTTCCATCTATCTGCTCAGGCATAGCCCTGTTCCCTCAGTTTCTCCATCGTGACGCCGCTTTGTATCCTCGATTCCGCGTGGGGAGCGAGCAGCTTTTCCACATATTTTCCGATCAAATCCGCCTCGAGGTTCACGGCGGCGCCGTCTTTCTTCTCCGTAAGAGTCGTCTGTTCGCTCGTATGCGGGATGATGGAAACCGAAAAAGTTTCGTCATCGCACGCCGCCACCGTCAAGCTGATTCCATCGACCGCAATAGAACCTTTATAAACGACATAGCGCATCACCTCCACCGGCGCCTCGAATGTGAGCCAAATCGAGTCACCTTCAGGTTTTCTGCCCAATATCCTGCCCACGCCATCCACATGGCCGCTCACGAGATGCCCGCCCAAGCGTTCTCCCAGCGCCATGGCGCGCTCAAGATTGCAGCGGTCGCCGACGGCAAGTTCCCCTAAATTCGTGCGCCTGAGCGTCTCGACGGATAAATCGGCCTCGAAATTACTTCCGTCAAAATCAACCACCGTTATGCAAACACCGTTTAAGGCGATGGAATCGCCGAGTTGAACACCATCCAAAACACCCGGCGCCTCGATAGCGATTCGCGCGCCTTTGGCGTCTTTATTCAGAGTACGAATTGAACCCACTGTTTCGATTATTCCGCTAAACACTTTCCCATTCCTCAATATCTTGCCAGACCGGTTTGCTGAAATATCCTTGAATCAATAAATCATCGCCAACAACTTCATGTGTTACATTAAATAGCCTCGGCAAAGATTGCAATTCCTTTTCATCAAGGCCCGTGATCGCGCCCGGCGCCTGATGGTCTCCAATCACCAGGGGAGCCAGAAAATAAAGGAGCCGATCCGCCAAACCTTCCCTGATGAAGGAACCGTGAACCCGCCCCCCGCCTTCCACGAGAATATGACGAATGCCGCGACTTCCCAATTCCTCCACCAAAGGAGCCAGCGAAACCCGGCCAAAGGGGTTCGCTGTCACGCGGATGATTTCCGCGCCCGCTTCGCGCAATGCCTCTTCCTTGTCAAGTGGAGCGGCGGCCGTGGTCGCAATAAGAGTGGAACTCCCCTTCCGAGGCGCCAGAACCCTGGCGTGAGCGGGCGTCCTGAGCCTTGAATCCAGTACAACCCTCAGCAACGGCTTGTCCTCAACTCCATCGGGCCGGGCCGTGAGCAAGGGATCGTCTTCCAGCACCGTCTCCACACCCGCCAGGATAGCGTCTACTCTATTCCTCAAATGATGACCCGCGTTTCGCGCCGCCTCGCCCGTTATCCACCTGCTCTGCCCGCTTCGGGTAGCAATTTTTCCGTCCAGACTTGCAGCGATCTTTAATGAAATAAAGGGCCGACCACATCGCCACCAGTGAAAATAGGTTTCATTCTGGCGCACCGCCTCAGCGGCCATTGTTCCGACTTCCACCCGGACGCCTTGCGCACGCAAGTGTTCGAATCCTTTGCAGGAAACTTGCGGATTCGGGTCCGAGACGGCGGCGACGACGTGAGAAACACCCGCGGCCGCCACGAATGGTGCGCAAGGGGGGGTTCTGCCCTGGTGAGAACACGGTTCCAGTGTAACAATCAAGACGCCGCCTCGCGAACGCTCACCCGCTTCCTGAAGAGCCAGGACCTCCGCGTGCGGCTCCCCCGCCTTTTTATGCCAGCCCCGGCCCACTATCTCTCCGCGAGCATCGAGAACGACAGCGCCGACGAGCGGGTTGGGGCTCGTCAACCCCTCCGCGCGTGCCGCGAGAGAGAGGGCTTCGGCCATCAATTCGTTTTTTCGCTCTTCGGAAAGTCGCACCATCAACGAGAAATCCCGCTCAATGGATTTCGACCGTCTGGTATGAGCCGTGCGTGATAGCGGCCTGGGCGGCGGCGAGCCTCGCAATCGGCGCCCGATAAGGCGCGCAGGAGACGTAATCCATTTTCACCATGTGACAAAATTCAACCGACGTTGGCTCCCCGCCATGCTCTCCGCAAATGCCCACCTCCAGGTTTTCCCTTCTCGCACGGCCGCGTTCGATGCCGATTTGAACCATCTCGCCCACGCCCTCGCGATCGACGGCCACGAAGGGATCCCTGGGAATCAATTCCTTTTCGATGTACTTGGGCAGGAACCAACCCGCGTCGTCGCGGCTCAAACCATAGGTCAACTGCGTGAGATCGTTCGTGCCGAAGCTGAAGAACTCCGCGCTGTCGGCAATCTCTCCCGCCAGGAGGCAAGCCCTGGGTATTTCGATCATCGTGCCTGTGAGATACCGGGGAGTGACGCCTTTCTCCTCGATCACCTTCCCGGCGATGTCGTGCACGATGTCGCGGTTGAACTCCCATTCCCCTATGCCCGAGGTAAGAGGAATCATGATTTCAGGCAGTACGTCCACACCCCGAGATTTCATCTCACAGGCCGCCTCGACGATGGCGCGCACCTGCATTTCGGCGATTTCCGGATAGGTCACAACAAGGCGGCAGCCACGGTGGCCGAGCATCGGGTTCTGCTCTTCGGTCGCTTCGGTGGCGTTGCGAACCGCATCGAGGCCCACGCCCAACAACCTGGCCACGTGCTTCATGTCTTCTTCCGTTTTGGGTAAAAACTCGTGAAGCGGCGGATCCAGCAGCCTGATAGTGACGGGTCTTTCTTTCATCACTTCGAAGATGCCGATGAAATCCTCGCGCTGCATGGGAAGGAGATGATCGAGCGCTTCCCGTCTCCCCTCCTCCGTTGCAGCCAGAATCATCGCGCGCACGTAGTCGATGCGCTCCCCTTCGAAGAACATGTGCTCCGTGCGGCACAGGCCGATACCCTCGCATCCGAACTTGATGGCCGCCTCGCTATCCGTCACCGTATCGGCGTTGGCGCGTACGCCCAGCGTCCTGATCTCGTCCGCCCATTCCATCAATGTGGCGAAATCCCCCGAAAGCTCGGGCTGCTTGAGTTTCGCCTCGCCCAGAATCACCTCACCGGAAGTCCCGTTGAGTGAAATAAAATCGCCCTCCGATACCGTTTCGCCGTTTACGTGAATCACCTTCTCGTCTGCCCTCACGTTCAAGGCGCTGCAGCCCGTGACACAACACTTCCCCATCTGTCTCGCGACGACGGCCGCGTGTGAAGTGAGCCCGCCCCTCGCGGTGAGGATTCCCTGCGAAACGTTCATCCCGTTAATGTCTTCGGGGCTCGTTTCCTGACGCACGAGTATCACGGGCTCCCCCGCTTCGGCCCGCTCGACCGCATCCGCCGCAGTGAAGACCACCCTGCCCACCGCGGCGCCCGGCGACGCGGCCAGACCCGTGGCCACTACTTCCAAGTCTCCCTCCGCGTCGATCATCGGATGCAACAGTTGATCCAGGCTGTCGGGTTCCACCTTTTGCAGGGCGGCCCGCCTGTCAATGACGCCTTCCCTCACCAACTGTATGGCGATTTGCACGGCCGCCGCCGCCGTGCGCTTGCCGTTTCTCGTCTGAAGCATGAACAGGCGTCTGTTCTGAATGGTGAATTCCATGTCCTGCATGTCTTTGTAATGGGCTTCGAGCTTTTCTGTAATGCTTTCAAATTCGGCGTAACACTCGGGCATATTCTCCTTGAGGCTTTCGATGGGTTCGGGCGTTCTGATGCCTGCCACCACGTCTTCGCCCTGGGCGTTGAAGAGAATCTCCCCGTAGAGGGCATCTTCGCCGGTCGCGGGGTTTCGCGAGAAAGCGACACCGGTGCCGCAATCCTCACCCATGTTGCCGTAGACCATGCATTGCACGTTCACGGCAGTGCCCCAGTCATGGGGAATGTTGTACAGCCTGCGGTAGGTGAAAGCGCGGTCGTTGTTCCAGGAATTGAACACCGCCTCGATGGCCAGCCTGAGTTGCTCATAAGGGTCCTGGGGAAAACTCGAACCCGTTTTCTCTTTCACGAGAGCGGCGTATTCATCCACCAATTCGACAAGGTCGTCCGCCGTGAGATCCAGGTCGGACGCGGCGCCCTTGCGCTGTTTCATGGACTCGATCTTCGATTCGAAATCGTGGTGCTCCATTTCGAGAACCACGTTGCCGAACATGTTGATGAACCTGCGATAGCTGTCGTATGCGAATCGGCGGTTGCCCGATTTCTTCTCCAGGGCGGCGACAGTCTTGTCGTTCATGCCAAGATTCAGGACGGTATCCATCATGCCCGGCATCGAATCGCGCGCGCCCGAGCGCACACTGACCAAAAGCGGATTTTCATCGCCGCCGAATTGCGCTCCCATCGCGTCTTCCAGACGCGCCATCTGTTCCTTCACGTTCTCCCAGAGGCCCTCGGGAGACTTGTTTTGTTCCAGATAATCGACGCAAACCTGCGTGGTGATGGTGAAGCCCGGGGGCACCGGTATGTCCAGACTCGCCATCTCCGCCAGATTCGCGCCCTTGCCACCCAGCAGGTTGCGCATGTCGGCGCTGCCGTCGGTCCGTCCGGCGCCAAAGGAATAAATCATCTTCTCCGTCATCACCTGCATCCTCCCGCGCCTCCCGCGCGTCTGTACAAAGCTATGGCGGCTGAAAAAGCTACTATCGTTTCGTCGCCCTTAGTTGAATTTTCGTGAAATCCGCGTTCGCCGAAAACAGCGCACCCACGCCGGCCATCAGCGCAAGGCGATTTTTTCGCAAGGCGGCGTCCTCGGCCATCACCATCACTTCGTCGAAAAAATCATCCACCACCGGGCGGATTTCCGCAATGGAAGTGTTCGCCGATACATAGGCCTCCTCCAGGGAGGCGGCGTCTCCCGCCCGGACGTTCGCCAATCCATTTTTCACTTCCTCCGAAACCACGCACAGGGATGCGCTCAACCTCTTTTCGGCTTCATCCACCAGTAGTTGTGGGTCCGGCTTAGCCGCCAAGTCATATTCCCCGCCCTCGTTCGCCTGGCGAATGATGTTGCTCACCCGCTTGAAGGTCGTCGTGAGCGGTTCGAAGGTTTCCTCGCTCGACGCCAAACGCTTCAGTGCGCGAAGCCGCGCCCGCGCATCTATCACATCGCGCCAGCCCGAGTCGCCTCCCGCCGCGAGCACCGCTTCCACCAGGTCGCCCCGCGCGCCGCCGCGAGAGAGATAGGCGGACACCCGGTTGCGCAGAAATCCCAGAATTCTCTCAACCGCCTCGCCCCTGTCTTTGAACTTATCCTCAAGTGGTTCGCTCGCGGTCCTCACCCATTCGGGCAAGGATATCCTGAAACCCTGATCTTCCAGAATAAGCAGTATCGCATTCGCCGCGCGTCTGAGCGCGTACGGGTCCTCCGAGCCGCTGGGCAGGTAGCCGAGACCCACCATGCCGACAATGGTGTCCATGCGGTCGGCGAGCCCGACGATGGCGCCCGCACGGCCTTCCGGCAATTCGTCTCCCTCGCCCCTGGGGAGATAATGCTCATAAATGGCGCGGGACACCGCTTCGTCCCTGCCCTCGCGCTCGGCATATCGCCTGCCCATGACGCCCTGAAGTTCAGGGAACTCATAGACCATACCGCTGGTCAAATCCGCCTTGCAAAGAGATGCCGCCTCGTCCACGACTTTCGCTAATGCCCCATCCCCCGGAGCGAGCTTCTCGCACAGCCACGCGCTCAGTCGCCTGAAACGCTCCACCTTGTCCCAACTCGTGCCCAGCTTTGGGTGATAGACCACGCCCTTCAACCCCTCCGCCATTTCGACGAGCGGCGTTTCGAGGTCCTGTCGCCAATAAAAATCCGCGTCTTCCAATCTGGCGCGCACGACGCGCTCGTAGCCTTTTTGCACGACACTCATATCCTTCGCACGTGTGTTGCTCACGCCGATGAAGTTGGGAATGAGCCGTTCTCCTCCCTTTTCCTTGAGCGCAAAGCATCTTTGGTGCACCTCCAGGGTGGAGATGATGACCTCGCTCGGCAGATCCAAGAACTTCTCATCGAACTCACACGCCACCGGAAACGGCCACTCCACCAGATGCGCCACCTTCTCCACCAGGCGCTCCACTGCCTCCGCATCCGCCGCGGGTTCGCCGCCTGCAGACTCCGCCGCTTCAAGGACGCTCTCACGAACCATGGGAATGCGCCCGCCCCTGTTTCCGTCATCGACGATAGGCTCTACGCCATTCTTATTCAATACTTGAATATATTCTTGAAAGCTATTGATATTTAATATTTTATTGCCATGAAATCTATGGCCGTATGTGACCGAACCAAAGGGAGGAATCGAAGCATCCTCACCAGATACGGGGCCTTCGACGCATTCCTCACCATAAAGGGCCAAAACCCATTGCACGGGCCGAACGAAGGAAAATTTACCGGTTCCCCAACGCATGGATTTAGGAGACGGCAACTCCTGGATCAGCTTCGTCAGCAAAGGCCCCAAAACGGCTTCGGTCTTCTCGCCGGCATCTTCTCTGAAATACATCAGGCGCGCGCCTTTAGGCGTATCCACTTTCTTGAGTTCGGATACTTCCGCCCCGTTCGTCCTGGCGAAGCCGAGAGCCGCTTTGGTAGGGTTCCCGTCTTCATCGAATGCGTTTTTCACGGGGGGGCCCAGGATTTCCTCTTGAAGCGGCTTCTGGCGATCGGCCAAATCGGCCACATGCAAGACGAGACGCCGGGGCGTTCCGAACGTCTCCAGACCCTCATTATCCAGGCGCTTTTCGTCAAAAGCCGTTTCCGCCCGGTCATTCAGCGCGGCGATCATCCCCTGCAGATAGGTAGAGGGGATCTCTTCGGTTCCGATTTCAAAAAGCAGTTCTTTGCCCAAGCCGAAACTCCCTTACCCCTTGCCCGCGCCAGATTTCGCCTCTTGCGCTTCGTATTGCGCGGCGTATAGGGCGAGATGATCTCTCCGCTGCGCATCATCCCTGATGAGAGGAAAACCGGCCTCGTAGCGGGATTTCAGATAACTCTCGGCGCATGCGCGCGCCATCTGTCTGATCCGGCCGATATAGCGCGCCCGCTCACTCACGCTGATGGCGCCCCGCGCATCCAGAAGATTAAAGGTATGCGAGCACTTGAGGGCGTGATCATAAGCGGGAAACGTGAGGCCCTTCTCCACGAGACGTATCCCTTCGGCCTCGTATTTATCAAAAATGTCAAAATGGATTGTTACGTCCGCTTCTTCGAAATTATAGTGGCTGAATTCCACTTCGGTCTGATGGTGTACGTCGGCGTAGCGGACGACTCCACCATCGGTATCCCGCGCCCAGACGAGGTCGTACACGCTTTCCACCCCTTGCAGGTACATGGCGATTCGCTCGAGCCCGTAGGTCAATTCCGCCGACACCAGTTCCAAATCCAGCCCGCCCGCCTGCTGGAAATACGTGAACTGCGTGACTTCCATGCCGTCGAGCCACACCTCCCAGCCCAGACCCCAGGCGCCCAGGTTCGGGGATTCCCAGTCGTCCTCGACGAAGCGGATATCATGCTCGAGCGGGTCGATTCCCAAACTCTCGAGGCTTTCGAGATACTGTTCCTGCACGTCGATGGGCGAGGGCTTCAAAATCACCTGATACTGATAATAATGCTGCAGCCTGTTCGGGTTCTCCCCGTAGCGGCCGTCCGTGGGCCTTCTGCTGGGCTCGACGTAGGCCACCTTCCAGGGTTCGGGGCCGAGGGCGCGCAGAAAAGTGGCCGGGTTCATGGTGCCCGCACCCACTTCGATGTCGTATGGCTGCTGGATAACGCATCCTTTTTGAGACCAGTACCTCTCCAGCCCCATAATCACTTCCTGAAACGTCAAAGCATCGCTCAACCAATAAACTCCTTATGCAACACGCGCACCGAATTCTCGGAGTCCGCCTGGCGAACCACGACGGATATGGAAATCTCGGAAGTCGAGATCATCATGATGTTGATGCGGCTTCTCGCCAAAGCGGAGAAAACGCGCGCCGCCACGCCGGCCTGGCTTTTCATGCCCACGCCCACGACGGAGACTTTGGAAATATCGTCATCGCGGGAGATGGTGGCGCCGCCGAAGGTTTCATTCGATTCCACCATGATTTGCTCCGCTTGCCCGGCCATGTCGCTGTTCACCGTGATGGAAATATCGGTCAAACCGTTCTCGCTGACATTCTGAACGATCATATCCACCATGATGGATTTCTCGGCCAACTGGCCAAACAAAGAGGCGGCGATTCCGGGCCTGTCGGGCACGGCGCTGATCGTGAGCTTCGACTGTTTCGAATCGCAACTCACGCCGCGAACGGCGGGGGACTCGATGCCCGTCGACTCTGGAATGATCAATGTTCCCTCTCCTTCATCAAACGCGGAGCGGACGACGAGTGGAAGGTCATGCTTCGCCGCCAGATCCACAGAGCGCGCCTGCAGCACTTTCGTGCCCAGGGACGCGAGTTCCATCATCTCCTCGAAAGATATCTGCTCCATCCGCTTCGCGTCGGGGACAAGGCGCGGGTCGGCCGTGTACACCCCGTCCACATCGGTATAAATCTCACAGCGATCCGCTTCAAGCGCCGCAGCCAAAGCCACGGCGGTGAGGTCGGACCCTCCACGCCCCAGCGTCATCTCCTCATCGAACTCATCGACTCCCTGGAAGCCGGCAGCTACGACCACTTTTCCTTCGTCGAGTTCCTTGAGAATCCTCGCCGGGCGGATGGAGCGCACACGGGCGCGGGTATGGGCGCCCTCCGTCAGTATGCCCGCCTGCCCGCCCGTCAGGGAAATGGCGGGAATTCCGGCCGCATCGAGCGCAATGGCCAAAAGCGAACTCGCGATGCGCTCCCCGGAGGTGAGCAGCAAATCCATTTCCCGCCCTACCGGCTCGGGCGAGAGATCGTGTGCGAATCGAATGAGCTTATCGGTTTCGCCCGCCATCGCGCTCACCACGACGATGATGCGACCCCAGGAACTTCTCGCCGCCGACACCCGCTTTACCACGCTGCGGATCTTATCCAGATTCGCGACCGAGGTGCCACCGAATTTTTTTACGACCAGACTCATTTCGTTCCCATCAAGCAATGAACAATCGTTTTTTCACCGCATCGAGTGAATAAACGCGCGCCGACCGCCCAAGTTCTTCGGAAAATCCTGCATTCGAATTTTTTTGCATCCCCGAATCGCCACGAATCATCTCCCAAAGGGAAGCCAATCCGCCCGGACGCTTCGGCGGCGTGAGAGTCCCGCCATCGAAATCCGCCATGGCGAACGGGACGGGGTCGGTAATCCATTCCTGGGATTCCACGCTGAATCCATAATCCCCCGCCACGAGAATTCGGCAAGGCTCGCTCATGCCTTCCAACAAGGGCGCCATCAACCCGGCGTCGAATTTTTCGATGGCTTCGATTTTCTCCTCCGGTTCGCGCCAGGGGGATATGTCGTCCGCATCCTCTATCAAGCAGACGAAATCATGTCGCGTAAGCGCCTCTCTCACCGTGGCGGATACCTCCTCCCCCGGCTCATATACATCCGCGCCCCCTAGTTTGGCAAAGCCCCTGGCAAGTTGTGAGTCGGTTATCAGCGCAGAATCCCTGCCTCCCGTTTTTTCCGACATCCGCACCGCCTCTTCGGCGAGGCCGCCGCCCCAAAGCCAAACGGAGTTCGCCGCGAACATTCGGGTTTGCGCCTTTTCCTGCAAACCCGCGTGGGTGGATAGCACCATCTGGGAATCGTTGACGAAATGAACGAAACGCCGCGCCGCTTCCGCCTCCGGCATATGCTCTCCGATGGATCTTCCGGAGATTGCATGCGGAGGCGCAAAGCCGTGAAAAGATTCCGGCGAGAGGCGCGCGCCTTCACGCTGATAAAAGAGAAGCGCCTCGCTTCCGCCCAGAGATTCGAACCGGAAAGATTCGCCCTCATCCGGCGGCATGTGCCGCTCCAGATAGGCGATGAGTTCGCGGTTCTCCTCATCCGTGACGCCAAAGCCCGTCGGGTCGAGCATGACGACGCTCGTGGCTCCGGGCTTCAGGCACACGAAGTTGAGCCGGAAGACCGCCTCTCCCACTCCGGGGAGGAGGTCGGCGGCGGCGGCCAGCATCAAGCCGGATGACAGAGAAGCCGAATAACCGAAAAACTGATTCAGAAATCCTTCCAGGGAGGGATATACGTCATCGGACCCGGTAGCCCATACCCCGGAAAACCCCACATCCGCCAATCGATCCAGCGCGGGCGTACGCGCCCTTTGCAATGGCGTTTCACCACCAAAGTCCGCCACGGGCCTGTCTGCAAGGCCACGCACGAGAACCATCAGGATTTTCCGCATCAGGGATGAACTCTAGTCTGCTCGCTCACATGAAAGCCATTCCGTCCGATTCCACGCGAACGAGCGCGTAAGTAGGCTGCACCACATCGAGGCGGGAAATCTCCTCGAGCGCATTTTGCATATTCTCCTCCGTCGCCTTGTGGGTGAGCAACACCAAACGGGCATAACCATCTTCGTCGGCGCGGCCCTTCTGGACGACGGTTTCGAGGCTGATGTCGTGCTCGCCGAAAACGCCGGATATGCGGCTCAATACCCCCGGCTTGTCGAGAGCGGCAAACCGGACGTAGAAACGCGTCGTAATTTCCCGGGGCGCCAGGATGTCGAGGCGAGCGCGCTGGTCCGGCAAAAAAGCGGCGGCGGGAATCCGCGAGTCGCCTCCGTTCTTGAGCCACCTCGCCACCTCGATGATGTCACCAACGACGGCGGAAGCAGTCGCCTCCGAACCCGCGCCCTTGCCGATGAAAACCTGCGGCCCGGCATTCACCCCCGAGACGGCCACCGCGTTGTAGACCCCGCCCACCTGCGAGAGGGGGTGGCTTTCGGGAAGCATCATCGGATGAACGCGGATGTCGAGTTTCCCCTCCCTCTCCTGCGCCATGGCGACGAGCTTGATCCGGTAGCCGAGCTCCTTGGCGATGTCGATGTCGACGGACGTGATGTGGCGTATCCCCTCGGTGTGGTATTCCTCGACATCCACGGGCGTGCCATAAGCCAGATTCGCCAGAATCGCTATTTTGTGCGAGGCATCAACGCCGTCGATATCAAACGCCGGGTCGGCTTCCGCATAACCGAGTTCCTGAGCGCTTTTCAGCGTTTCGCCGAAATCCGCGCCCATCTCCGTCATGCAGCTCAGAATGTAGTTGCACGTTCCGTTCAGGATGCCGGCGAGCCTCTCGATTCTATCCGCCGCAAAAGCTTCTCGCAGATTTCTGACTATCGGAATACCGCCTGCGACGGACGCCTCGAAACCCAGCGGGCAGCCCGCCTTTTCCGCTGCGGCGAATATCTCTTCCCCGTGAACGGCGAGCACCGCCTTATTCGCGGTCACGACCGGCTTTTTTCTCTCGATCGCCCGCAGGATGTGGCGCCTCGCATCATCCGTGCCCCCGATAAGTTCCGCGATCACGTGCACCTCGGGCGCGTCGATGACGGCTTCGAAGTCCGTACCCATATTCTCGGGAGACACCCCGCGCGCCGCTTTTTTCTTGGTGAATACGCTGCGGTCCGCGATTCTGGAGACGCACACCTCAACACCCAGGCGTCTTTTGATCAAGTCCCGCTGCTCATCGAGCAGATTCACCACGCCGCTTCCGACAGTACCCAAGCCCAGTATCCCGACGCAAATTTTCTTCATATCTCTATGGCCCGAACAATGACGAACTAGCTCGCCGCTCGCTTGGGCGCTTTCTCCTGAAACAGGGGTCGTAAGTTTCTGAGCGCCTGCCGCGTGCGGTGCTCATTCTCCACGAGCGCAAAACGCACATGCCCGTCACCCAACTCGCCAAAGCCGACTCCGGGCGAGACGGCCACCTCGGCTTCGGTCAACAAGAATTTGGAAAACTCCAAAGAACCCATATCTTTAAATTCTTCGGGAATCTCCGCCCACACGAACATCGTGCCTCTGGGTTTCTGAACGGGCCAGCCGATTCGCTCCAGCCCGTTGCACAGCGCGTCGCGGCGGTTTTCGTAAGTCTGCCGAATTTCCTCGACGCACTCCTGAGAACCATTGAGCGCGATGATCGAAGCAATCTGGATGGGCTGGAACGCGCCGTAATCCAGATAGCTCTTGATGCGCCTGAGCGCGTCGATAATATCCCGATTCCCCACGGCGAAGCCCATCCGCCACCCGGGCATGGAGTAGCTCTTCGAAAGCGAGAAGAACTCCACACTCACATCCTTCGCGCCTTTCACCTGCAAAATGCTGGGCGGCTCATAGCCGTCGAAACCCAGGTCGGCATAAGCGAAATCGTGGACCACGATAAGGTTGTATTCTTTCGCGAAGGCGACGACTTTTTCAAAAAAATCAAGATCCACGCAAACCGTGGTGGGGTTGTGCGGAAAACTCAAGACCAGGATTTTCGGCCTCGGCCATATCGGGCGGATGATATCGGTCATGTTTTCAAAGAAATCATCCCCCTGTGAGAGCGGTACGTGAATCACGTTGCCGTTCGCCAGCACCATCGCATAGGTATGGATGGGGTATGTGGGGCTCGGCACCATGACCAAATCGCCCGGGTTCGTGATAGCCAATGCGAGGTGAGAGAGTCCCTCCTTCACACCGATGGTGACGATGGCCTCCGCTTCGGGGTCGATGTTCACGTCATAGCGGCGACCGTACCAATCGGCGATGGCCGTCCTCAGCCGGGTGATGCCGCGTGAAGCGCTGTAGCGATGATTCCTGGGGTTCGTCGCCGCCTCCACGAGTTTTTCCACGATGTGCGGCGGGGTGGCGAGATCGGGATTCCCCATGCCGAAATCGATGATGTCGTCTCCCCGGCGGCGGGCCTCGATCTTCAACTCGTCGACTCCGGCGAAAACGTAGGGCGGCAGGCGCGTGATGCGTTGGAACTCATACATGTTCAAAAAACCTCAACTGACCGGCAACGATATCAGGCGATGGGAGGGGGCCGGGACATTCAGCCCCGAACCATCGGTCGTCATGAAGGCGCGGGCCTCGGGATCTCCTTGTAAATTTCCCTCATCCAACCCTTGGGAGGCGTGCAAGGCCTCCTCCGCATTGTAGGAGCTTCTCACGAAAGGGCCGGCGAACACGTGCGCGAAACCCCTCGCCTCACCCGCCAGCCGGTAGCGCGCATAGACGTCAGGATGAATATATTCGCGAACGGGAATCGCCTTCTTCCTGGGCGAGAGATACTGGCCGATCGTCATGATCTGGCAATCGACCCTTTCATCTCTCAAATCATCCATCAAGGAGAGCACGTCCTCTTCGGTTTCACCCATGCCGACCATGACGCCGCTTTTCGTCACCATCGCCGGGTCAATCTCCCTCGCCATGCCGATGACGCGCAGCGAGCGTTCGTAATTGCCATTCGGGCGCGTACCCTTGAACAGCCGCCTCACCGTCTCGATGTTATGATTGAAAACATCGGGCTTGGCGCGAACCACTCGCTCGACCGCGTCGAAATCGCCCATGAAATCACTCACCAAAACCTCCACCGTGGTATGCGGCAGCAATTCGCGAATCGCCTCAATGGTCGCCACCACATGACCGGCTGCGCCATCGGGCAAATCATCACGATTCACCATTGTGACGACCACGTGCTTCAATCCCAAGTGTTTCGCGGCCTCCGCCACGTGCAGCGGCTCGTTTAAGTCCAAAGGTTCCGGCGCACCCTTTGTGACGGCGCAATAGCCGCAAGTCCTCGTGCAAACGTCGCCGCCAATCATGAAGGTGGCCGTGCTCCGTGAAAAACACTCGAACAAATTCGGGCACCGGGCTTCCTCGCATACCGTGTGCAGATGCTTGTTGCGCATCAGCGCCTTGACTTCGTGCGAGCGGCTCGGACTCGGCAACCGCTTTACGAGCCAGGGAGGAAAGCGTCGAGAAGCCATCGAATTGCCTCCAGTCCCGGAAATCGGGAGGCTCATATTAGGAATGCAGGACTCGGGTGTCAAGCTTAAAGTCGTTTATAGAAAATAAACTGCAAAATATTGTATTCAAATATATTTCACATAGTTGCGATTATAGCCTGTCGCAGCTTGATTTTCACCTGCATATCGGAGAGCGCTTTTTGGGCTTCCGCCCTGTCCCGATAGTGGCCCACCCGTACACGATACCACTTGCCCCTGGTACCGAGATCCACATTCTTGATGAAGGGCTGAAAGCCGGCATCCCTCAGCTTTTGCACGACTCGAAGCGCCTCGTCGAATTTTTTGACTGATACCACCTGAATGGTGTAACCGCTCGCTTTCGTCCAGGGTTTCGAAGCACGCGCGTCTCCCTCCACCTGCTTTTGCACATCGTTGCCGGGCCTGTTCGTATTTTCTTTCTTCTCCTCGGTACTCTTCTCGTCAGCTTGCTCGTCGAGAGGCTTTTTCTCCTCGGGAGGTTTCTCCACCGCGGCAACAAGCGGGGGTGTTGGCTTAGGCGGTATTATTTTTTTCACCACCGGCAATTTGATGGGCTCTATGGGCTGCTCGTTTTCCTGGTTCTCTTTGAGCAGGTCCTGATAAAAGTTCGGCTGAATCGCATCCGCCGTCTTGTTTGGCGCTTGTGGTTTCAGGTCGGGCATTTTTTTCTGCGCAACGACCTCGCTGCGCTCCGCCTCTTTCTCACCGCCCTTGTCGAGAACCTTTGGCTCAGGCGCGACCTCGGTCTTGGCCACCTCGTTCGATGCGCCGCGCGTTCCCCAGATGTAGCCAAGGCTGAAGGACACCGCCATTCCCGCGCAGAGAATGAGCGCAAAAACGCCCGCCTCCGTTTTACCGAAAACAATCCTGTAGCGTTTCGCGGATGCTCGCTGCCTGGACTTCATGGACTTCTCGTTTCGCGGGCGAATGTTGCCTACATCTCCTCGGGAGCGGAGACTCCCAGTAAATTCAAACCATTCTTCAAAACGACTTGAACGCACTTCGTGAGACACAGGCGGGCGCGGGTGAGTTCCTCACCCTGACCCAATATGCGGTTGCGATTATAGTAGGCATGAAATTGTTTGGCGAGAGCGATGAGTCCGAATGTGACGTGGTGGGGCTCGAACCTCTCCGCCGCGGTCCGCACCACGTCGGGCCATTCGAGGAGATTCTTCATGATCTGATGCTCCTCGTCCAGCACGAGCACGCCGGGCGTCGGCTCAATGAGTCCATCGAGCAGTTCACCTTCCTCCCCCGCCTGCCTGAACAGGCTGCAGGCGCGCGCATGGGCGTATTGCACATAATAGACCGGATTCTCGCTGCTTTGTTCTTTCGCCAAATCCAGGTCGAATTCGAGCGCCGTATCCGCGCTCCGCATCAGGAAAAAAAAGCGGGCCGCGTCCACACCCACCTCATCCACCACTGTGGACAGTTCCTCGAACTCGCCCGAGCGCGTGCTCATCTGCACCGCCTCGCCGCCACGGCGCAGGCTCACGAACTGAACGAAGAGAACGTCGAGCTTTTCGGGGTCATGGCCGAGCATCTCCATCGCCGCGCGCACCCGAGGCAGATACCCGTGATGATCCGCCCCCCAGATGTTGATGTAGTGATCGAATCCACGCTCGTACTTGAGATGGTGATAGGCGATGTCGGACGCCAGATAGGTCGGGCGGCCGTCGTCACGAACGACGACGCGGTCCTTCTCATCGCCATACGCGCTCGATGCGAGCCACTTGGCCCCGTCTTTTACATACAGTTTCCCGTTCGCTTCGAGTTCGGCGACCGCCTCCTCCACCTTGTTCCCGTTTTCCGAGAACAGGGAAGACTCGCTGAACCATTCATCGAATCGAACCCGAAATTCGATGAGAGATTTTTCGATGTCCTCCAGTATCAATTCCTTGGCGATACCGCCCGCTTGTGCGAGAAACGCCTCTTCATCCCTTAAAGCTCCGACGCACTCTCGGAACCTCGCGGATTTCACGATCTCGCGAATGTATTCTCCCTGGTAGCCATCCTCGGGAAAAGAGACGGCCTCCCCTTTCACGTCCTGCAGATAACGCGCACAGGCGGATTTCGCCAGCGTCTCTATCTGGTTGCCCGCGTCGTTGATGTAATACTCACGATGCACGCGAAAGCCCGATGCTTCCAGCACGCGCCCCAACACGTCGCCCAGCGCGGCGCCCCGGCCGTGGCCGACGTGAAGCGGCCCCGTGGGGTTCGCGCTCACGAACTCCAGGTAAACGGATTTCCCCGCTCCCGATTCGTTTTTTCCAAAATCATCCGGTGCGGACAGAATCTCCTTGAGCTTTGCGCAGAGGTAATCTCCATCGAGATACAAGTTGATGAAGCCGGGCTTTTCGATCCGAACGTCTTTCAAAAATCCTTCGGGCGCCTTGAAGTGTTTTACGATCTGCTCTGCAATCATCAGGGGCGCCTTGCACTCGGCCCTGGCCAGCGTCATCGCGATGTTGCAGGAGAAATCGCCGAACGCCTCGTTCGGCGGCGTCTCGATGACGACGGCGGGCATCTCCTCGGAAGTCAAGTCACCTGCTGCGCGCGCGCGTTCGAATGCGTTCTCGAATATGGGAACCACCAGTTCTTTCAGCACGGAAACCTCAAAAAATAAAACGCCGAAACGAGGGAACAAATACTCCCCTCACAAGATTCAGTCAACGCGAAGCGGAGGTGCGCCCCGATCGCCGGGGTAGAGTCTTCCCGCCGTGATATTGCAGAAACGCCTCCGCGCACCCGATGATCTCCGGGTCCAGGGATGCCGCGTATCGTATGGAAAAACATTTATCGGGCGGCAGGCCAAGAATTTCTCTCATCGCGGCGACGGCGCCGGCGCGCAGTCGCATCTCGCGCGCAGCCGGCTCCGGGCACTTCGCGCAGCGAAGCTCGCCCGTGGCGATATCAAAACGCGCCGCCTCGCTCCCCGGTTTCTTCTCGCACGCCGCACAATAATCGAAGCCCGGGTCGAGGCCCATCGTCCTGAGCAACATCAACAAAAAGACACCCTCCATGCCGGCCGCGCCCACACCCTTCTCCAGCGCTTCGAGCGAGGACTTGAGCAGCAGATAATGCGCTCTTTCCCCCTCATCCACACCCAACACCGAATCGAGTATCTTCAAGAGGCGCGACGCCACCTGCATCGCCTGATAGTCCTTCCAGAGCCTTTGATAGACACGAACCGTCTCGCAATTTCGCATCGTGCCCAAATCCGAGCCGCCGCGCCGGCTCCATTCGATATGGCTCTCGCTCGCGGGTTCGAGTCCCACGCCCACCCTCGACTTCGCCGAACGCACGCCCTTGGCCACCAGGCGCACCTTTCCCTGCTCTTTGGTTAAAAACGTCGCTATCAGGCTCGTGTTCGAGAAAGGGCGCGCGCCCAGGACGATGGCTTCGTCGCTCAGAATGGCCAAGAAAACGCCTCCGACATGTCTTCCAATTTTAGGTCTTGACGAAACCGGGCGGATGAGAGATAGTTTGCGACCGGAAAGTATCTATTTTCAGTCGCTTTATACCGCAAACGGGAGGAACACAACCAATATGCCAGGAGTAAAAGTACACGAGGGTGAATCCATCGACAAGGCTTTGAAGCAATTCAAGAAACAATGCGAAAAATCAGGCATTCTCACGGAAATCAAAAAGCGCGAGTATTATGAGAAGCCAAGCGTGAAGCGCAAAAGAAAGATACTCGCCGCGCACAAAAAGCGCATGCGCGCCCAGAACCGCTAAGCCTAGACATTCTCATACCCAAGTTCGGAAAGCGCGGCGTCCTTTTGCCGCCAGTTCGGCTTGATGCCCACCTTGAGACCGAGATATATCTGCTCGCCCAGTCGCAGTTCGATCTCCTTTCTCGATAGTTCTCCGATCTTCTTGATCCGGTTGCCACCCTTGCCCACCAGGATACCCCGCTGGCTCTTTTTTTCCACGTAGATTTCCGCCTCGACGTGCAGCAGGCCGGAATGCTCGGCGCGTTCCATTTCGCGCACCTTCACCGCCACGGCGTAGGGAATCTCCTTGTGCAGCAGGCGATACACCTGCTCGCGAACGAATTCCTCGATCAGGAGCGATTCGCTCACGTCCGTCGTCATATCGGGAGAGAAATACCTCGGACCCTCGGGAAGCGCCCGGATGATGTCTTCCACCAGCGGCTCCACGTTGTCTCCCTTGAGCGCCGAGATGGGATAGGCGCTCCTGAACCCGTCGTCTTCTGCGTATTTCGCCAGAACGGGCAGGAGTTTCGACTTGTCCTTCATACGGTCCACCTTGTTGATGACGAGAAACGCGGGCACGCCCGCATCCTCGATCAAAGCAAGGGCATTCTCGTCCACCTCCCCTTCGGCGTCATCCGTCATGAACAGGGCAAGGTCGGCTCCGGAACAGGCGGCTTTCACCTCTTCGAGTAAAAACCGCCCGAGTTTCGAGGCGGGACGCTCGAGGCCCGGCGTGTCGAAAAAAGCCGCCTGTGCGTCTTCCGTGTTCAACACGCCGAGAAGCCGGCGCCGCGTGGTCCCGGGCTTTCGGGTGACGATGGCGAGTTTTTCCCCGAGAATGCGGTTGAGCAGGGTGGATTTGCCCACGTTCGGGCGTCCGATGATGGCGATAAAGCCGGAGCGGAACCCCTCGGGCGTCTCCTGGCGAGCGTCGCCGCTTCTCAGGATTTTTTCGAGGTCGAGCGTGCGAGCCTCTCCCTTGATCCGAGGCGCCCGCTTCCTTCGAGGCACCCAGACGCCCTACCGAATTGCCCCGTCGATGCCCAACTCCCGGAGCTGAAGGCGCTCGACCGAAGCCGGCGCGCCGGTCATCAGGCAGGTGGCTTTCTGGGTCTTGGGAAAGGCGATGACGTCTCGGATGGAGGGAGAGCCGGTCAGCAGCATCATAATGCGGTCCAGGCCGAACGCGATTCCCCCGTGAGGCGGCGTGCCGAACTCAAGCGCTTCCATGAAGAAGCCGAAGCGGCGCTGCGCTTCTTCTTCGTCCATATCCAGGGCGGCGAACATTTTCTGCTGCACCTCGCGCTGATGGATTCTCTGGCTGCCGCCGCCGATTTCACTCCCGTTCACCACCATGTCGTAAGCCTGGGCGCGGATGGCGCCGGGATCGGAATCGAACAGCGGGGCGTCTTCGGGCACGGGCGCCGTGAAGGGGTGGTGAAGCGCATAAAATCTCTTCTCCGCCTCATCGTATTCGAGAAGCGGAAAATCCACGACCCAGCAGAAATCGAATTTCTGATCGTCGCGTGAAACGAGGCCCAGACGCGCGCCGATTTCTTCACGCAAGTGCCCCAGAACCGAGGCGCTCACCGCCGGCTTATCGGCCACCATCATCAGCAGATCGCCGACCTCCACGCCCGCTCGCGCGCCGATCTCCTCCAACTGGCCATCCAGAAAGAACTTGGTGATGTTCGACTCATATCCGTTTTCCGTTCGCTTCGCCCAGGCGAGACCGCCCGCGCCCAACTCCTGCGCACGCGCGATGATGTCGTCTATCTCTTTTCTGGAAGCCGACGCCATGCCCGGCCCCGCCATGGCGCGCGCCACGCCGCCTTTTTCCACTGCGCCCTTGAACACCTTGAACTCGCTCGCCTGCGCCACATCGGTGATGGTCGCCAGCTTCATGCCGAAGCGCCTGTCCGGCCGGTCGGTACCGTACTGCGCTATCGCCTCCGCATAAGGGACCCGCTCGAAAGGCGTCTCGATTTCGACCCCGCCCACCTCCTTCCATATCCTGGCCACCAGGCCCTCCATGAGGCCGAAGAAGGTTTCGCGGTTCAGGAAGGAGCATTCGACGTCGATCTGCGTGAACTCGGGCTGCCTGTCGGCGCGCAAGTCCTCGTCACGGAAACATTTCACTATCTGGTAGTAGCGATCGAAACCCGCGACCATGAGAATCTGCTTGAACATCTGGGGACTCTGGGGAAGCGCAAAGAAACTTCCGCGCGCGAGCCGGCTCGGCACAAGATAATCCCTCGCCCCCTCGGGGGTGCTCCTGGTAAGCACCGGGGTCTCGACGTCGACGAAGTGGTTTTCCGTCAGGTAATTGCGAATCACCTGGGTCGCCTGATGCCGCTTGATGAAATTCTCCCGCAAGGCGGATCGCCTCAAATCCAGGTAGCGGTACTGGAGGCGAAGCGCCTCGCCGGCGTCTGAATCGTCTTCTATCTCGAAGGGCGGCGTTTTCGCCTGGCTCAGAACTTCGAGCTTCGTTATCCGAACCTCGATTTCGCCGGTGTCGAGATTGGTGTTCGCCATCCCTTCGGGACGTGCGATGACCACCCCCTGAACGGCGAGCACCCATTCGCCGCGCACCCGCTCTGCGAGGGCATGGGACGCCTCGTCATACGAGGGATCGGCCACCACCTGGGTGACGCCGTAGCGGTCGCGCAGGTCGATGAAAATCAACCCGCCGTGGTCGCGGTTCGACCCCGCCCAGCCCATGAGGACAACCTCGCTGCCGACCTCGGTGGCGCGGAGCGCCCCGCAGTCGTGGGTTCTTCCTGTTTCCAGAAGCTCGCTCAAGATTTCTGATCCTTTAATCATTTTCGCGCTTGAATTTTCGCATCCCTTCACTGGCGCGGGAGCCTATCGGCTTCGCATCAGGAATTCAAGCATCCTGCGCCCGCCTCTTCAGTATACGGGAAAGCCAGACGATTCCGCCCAGTCCGATCCAGACGGCCACGCCCACCGACCCCCAGGCCGCCGTCCATTCCGTGGGCAGAACCTCCCCGCGGGATCCGGGGTTGGCAATGTCCAGAATATAGCCCACTTCGATTGAGGAAAGCGCGCCGAATAAAAAACCGAACCCGGCGAGGCAGCCCAGCGCCGTGCCCAAATGGCGCCTGGGTGCGATTTCGCTCATCACGACCAGGAATACGGACGCATCGACGGCCATGATCACCGCCCAGACCAACAACACGATCAGCAAAGCGGGGATTGGGGCATGAAACAGAAATCCGATTCCGTACGTCATCGCGCCGCTCAAGAACAAACTGCCCCCGATGCTCCGGAGGCGTCCGAACCTGTCTGCCGACCATGCGCCGATAAAATTCGAAAATGCGGAAATCGCGATCATGAACGCCAGGGCCGTCGCGGCGTTATCCACGGCGTCCCCTCTCGGAAGTCCGTCCGCCAAGAACGCCGAAGCCAGGAACGTGACGCCCCACCCCCTGAAGGCGAACATCTCCCACCGGTGCATGACGTAGGAGCCGATGAGCACCCAGCACCTGAGCGGCAGGCGCGGAAAGGCGAATTTCTTCCCGCTTGCCGATTCCTCCCTGCCCGGGTCGGGCACCCAGATCAGCACCATGAGGATGCCGACGACGGGGCCGAGCGATCCCGCGGCGAAGGTGAAGCGCCAGCCGAAATCGGGAATCAGATAACCCGTCAGGAACATCGAGACCGATACGCTGAAGGTGAAGAAAAAGGCGTAGCCCGACACCATCTTCGCCCTTAAAGCCGCGGTGGCGTGCTCGGCCACGATGCGCAGACCCGGCCCGAACACGCCCGCAAGCCCTACCCCGCAGGCGCACCGGAGAAGAGCGGCCGTCCACAACCCATCGGCGAAGAAAGGAAACATGAGGTTCGTGAGACCGAGCCAGGCGGCCGAGAAGAGATAGATCGTTCTCGCGCTGAAATAATCCGTCGCCCCGGTGAGCACGGCGGAGGCGACCACGTAGCCCACGTAAAACATGAAATAGATGAAACCGGCATCCGCATTGGTGAGGGCCCATTCCGCCTTCAGGATCGGGATGGCGGTCGGGTAATTGGCGTAGACCAGCATGATGGGCAGCTGGGAGAAGCTCAGCACCCACAGGGCGGGTCGGCTCATGCGCGCATTGCGAGGCGTGTCCATGAATTCAGCGATCGGTCAGCTCTTGTCTAGGCGAAATCGTTTTGCCAAATTTTTCCGAGCCTCTGCATTTCATCTTCCTTCAGAGGACCGGCGCCGATGCAGGAGAGCGCCTCCGAGAGTTGCTCCTCGCCCGAGAAACCCACCAGAGCGCAGGAAACCTCTTCATGCATCAAAACGAAACGAAGCGCCGCCTGCGCCAGGGTGCATCCATCCCGGACGAGGAACGCGAGTTTCTCCGCGCGCGCCACGTCATCGTCGTATTCCGAACCCACCGAGAGGACCGGCGGGCGCTCATCCAGAAAGCCCAGCAGATTCGGCTCCGCGGTGAGCGCGCCCAGCGCCAGGGCGCGAATCGCCAGCACTCCCATCCCACGTTTCGCGGCGCGCTCGATGAGCAGGCCGTAATCCACCGCGCTGAAACCCTCGGGCACGGGATAGGCCGCGCTCGGGTTGAGCAGATTGAAATACGCCTGCACCGTATGGAACTCGCCACTGTCGACCATCTCGGCCAGCGAGGCGGGATGCCCGATACCGGTGAACCCGAAAAAGCGTACGAGGCCCCGTTCGCGCAATTCCCTGAAACCGTCGAGCACGCCGCCGGCGCCGAAAATATCCGATAGATCGAAAACCACCTCCCCCACCGGCCAGTCCCTCCCGGGGGCCACGTAGTTGTGGATCTGGATCAGGTCGACCCGGGGTCGACCCAGCCGCTCGAGGCTCTTCTCTACCGAGGCGACCACCGCCTCCCTGGGCGCTTCGCGCTCCTGGGCGGTGAGGCGGATCTTCGTCGTGAGGACGACCTTCGCCCCCAGCCGGTTGAGCGCAGCGCCCAGGTTGGCTTCCGACTTGCCGCTCCCGTAGCCCATCGCCGTATCGAAGAAATTCACGCCCCCGTCCAGCGCGCCGCGAACCGCGCGAAGCTGCGCCTCGTGGTCGTCGCCCACCATGAGGCGGCTGATGCCGCCCGTGCCGAAACCTATCTCGGACACGGAGATGCCCGTATCCCCCAGGGTGCGCTCGCGCATCGACATCCTCAAAAAAGTATTCATCCGTTCATCCGGGGCGAAGCCTACCACGAGCGGGCGTTCAGGCGAAGGAGAATGCGCGCCCGGCGCAATTTGATGTAAGATGGAGGATTCCCTATCAATGGAGAGAACGTGCACCCCCTGCATCTGCTGGCGATTGGGTACATAGCGGGTTTGTTGATGGGCGAGTTTTCCCTCGACTTCGAGCGGGGTGACGCCTTCTCCACCCTCGCCGCCGCGCTTATTTTGGCCTTATCCGTCCTGCTCGCCATGAGCCGCCGCATCCGGGGAAAAAGGCAAGGCTTCTTCGCGGCGCTCCTCGTGCTCGCGGGGCTCGTCGCCTCTATCGCCGTGCCTGCGTTCCATCGTCATATGACGCCGGCGCATCATCTGCTGCGCCAGATTCCCTACGAGCGCATGAACGTCACGGGCCACCTCTCCCGACCCGTGGAGCGAAACGACGGCGAGACGCCCAGACCGCGGATATTCATCGACGTGGAACGCGCCCTCATCCGCGGGGTCGAGGTTCCCATGACCGGCGTCGCGCGCGTCACGCTGGCTTCCAAGCTCGAAAAAACTCCCGAAGTAGGCGACAGGCTGCTCATCCGGCGCGCGCGTCTCAAACCCCCCGAGCGCTTCAAGAATCCGGGCGCGTTCGACTACCGGGAATTCCTCCGCTTAAGAGGCGTCCACGCCGTCGGCTACAGCGGGGTGAAGAACCTTCACCAGCTTGAAGAAAAAGAGAAATGGGGCTGGCGGCGGCTATTGTTCCGCTTCCGGGATCGAATGAACGCCCACATACACACCGTCTACCCGGAACGCGCCGCCGAGCTTATCGCGGCGATGACCATCGGCCTGCGCGAAGGAATCGATCTGGAACTCAAAGACGCCTTCCGTAAATCGGGGACGGCGCATCTGCTTGCCATCAGCGGCCTGCACGTGGGCTTCATCGCCGCTTTTTTCTTCTTCACTCTCCAGGGTCTTCTCCGCAGATTTCCGCAGAGGTTCTTTCCATTACGCCCGTTTGTGCTCACGCCGTCGAAACTCGCATCGCTCGGCGTCATCCCCCTCGTGATTCTCTTCGCGCTGCTGAGCGGCGCGCGGATATCCACGGTGCGCGCCACGATCATGATCGTCGTCTATCTCATCACCCGGCTGCTGGAGCGGCCGGGAAGCGCGATTCATTCCGTCCTGCTCGCCGCCCTGATCATCCTTCTGGCGCAGCCGGACTTCATCCGGGACGTGGGATTTCAGCTCTCTTTCGTGGCGGTGAGCGCCATCATCCTGGCGGCGGACAGGCTCCCGCGGCCCGAAGCCAACCTAAGAATCTGGGAGAAGGAGTGGTGGTTCGCGCGGGCGCATCAACTCGCCATCATCCAGTTGGTCGTCACCGCGGCGATCACGCCGCTCACGGCGTTGCATTTTCACGAGGCGCATCCCATCGGCCTGCTCGTGAATTTTCTGCTCATTCCGCTCGCCTCGCTGCTCGTGCCCCTCTCTTTCATAACGAGCGCCCTCGCCGCCATCATACCAGCGGTCGGAGCCGCGCTCCTGTTCCCCGCCACCTGGCTCACCGGCGCTCTCGCGCAAATCATGATTCTCGTGTCGACCTATTCCTCTCAAATACCCTGGGGCAGCATCGTCACGCCAAGTCCTGAGGTCTGGCTCATCGCCTCGATATACGCACTCATGGCTCTCGCATTGCAGTCGAGACGCGCGCGGCGGCGGAAACTCGCCTGGGCGGGTGTGTGCTGCCTGATTTTTTTCCTCCTGCTCCCCAGCACCACGACACAGGCTGCGGGGCCGAAGCGCACCACGCTGCTTCTGCCCGACGCCGGGAAGGTGGACGCCTTATTCTTGCGCCTCCCCGATGGCAAGGGCCTGGCGGTCGACGCCTCCGGCAAACGGACGGGCGGCTTCAACGCCTGGGGAAACGTGCTCGCTCCCCTGATGCGCCGGGAGAATGAGTTGAACTGGCGCACGATGCTCAGCCTCTCCGGATATCCGAAAGAGCAACTCGCCGCGCATGCGTTCGCCGCGGGCATACGGGTCGATAACCTGCTTCGCATCAACGACCTTCGCGCTTCCGCGCCATATCGCTCCCGCTTCAGGAGGCGATGGAATTCTCCCCGCGCCATCTGGCGGATGAGCGGAGGCGGTGCGCGGGTCTCCCTGCATTCGTGGAGAAAAGGCGCGATGGGTTTCGAGGTCCAAAACCCGGGTTCCCGCTGGCTGCTCTTGCTGCCTTCGAAATACCCGGCGTTCGACGCCAGATGGTTTCGCGGGAAAAGATACGACCTCGTGCGCCTGCCCGAGAGCCTGCTCAGAAAACGGGAAGTGCTCGACTGGCTCGAAGCGCGTCCGCCCCGCGCGGTCCTGGCCACTCCCCAAAGGGTGAAATGGATGCGGACAGACCTTTGGCGGGAAACGAGGAGACGGCAGAGAAAACTGGGCGTCTATCGCCCCTGGCGCGGCGGGATGCTGCGCGTTCAGGCGGGCGGCGAGGCGGATGCGGCGCACTTTTCAGTCGAGCGGTTCCGCGCGACCGAAGCCTGGCCCGGGCGCGGCGCGGCGGGGTGGATCGCTTTTCGCAGGAGCCTCGCGCCCGAGTATTCAAGGCGTAAATTAGGGAGTACACACACCGTTCGGCGTCAATGAATCAAGTACAAAATGATTGGTTTTTGATTAGGCGCCCGCATCGGGCGGCGGCGCGGTGGCGGCTCCTCCCCGGAAGGATTTCACCGTCCGCGTCCATCTGGAGGAGAGCACTTCGCGGTCGATGGGACAGTCGATGACGTGAACGCCGCCGCCCGCTTGAGAATCACGGATGGCGCTCCCCAACGCCTCTGCCGATTCCACGCGGTGACCATGCGCGCCGAATGCGCGCGCCAGTGCCGGGAAATCGGGATTGTTGAGCGAGGTGGCGATGTAGCGCTCATTGAACACGTGCTTTTGCGAATGCCTGAGCGCGTTGTATTCCCCGTCGTTGAAGATGAGGTATGTGATCGATAAACCGAGCGCCGTCGCCGTGGCCAGTTCGCCGCAGGTCATGGTGAAGCTGCCGTCTCCCACGACCGCGCACACCGGCCTTTCGGGCGCGCCGAGCTTCGCCCCGATAGCGGCGCCGATGGCGTAGCCCATCGACTGGTAGGCTTCCGAGAGCAGGATACTCCGGGGGCGGTGAATCACGAACGCCTGCTCCATGAGCCAGCTCTGGGTGGCGGAGGAATCGGAGACGAAAATCGTATCGGGCGAAAAATTATCGCGCAGCGTCTTCATCACGAAAAGGCCGTGGAACGGCGGCTCGGCGGGCTGCACCAAAAACGAACGGAGCCTCTCCTCATAACGCCTTTTCCCCTCGCGCACGCGGACGTGGCCTTCCGAGAGAGCGGCGTCTTCTGCATCCGAGATTCTCTTGAGCAAACCCTCGATCGCGGGCTTCAGGTCGCTCACCAGGCCCTTGGATGCCGGGTAGTTCCGTCCGACCCGCTCAGGGTCGATGTCTATCTGCACGAGATTCTTCGGCATCGGCGCCTTGAAGTAGAACGTGGCGAACTGCCCGAAGCCCGTGCCCAGCGCCAGACACAAATCCGCCTCTTCGAGCATCTCCTGACAGCCCAGGAAATGCACGAGGCCGAAGGAGAGCGGGTCGGCTTCCGACAGAATCCCCCGCCCCTTCACGGAGGTGACGACGGGCGCACCGAGTTTTGAGGCGAGAAGCTGCACATCTCTTTCGCAACGAGCGGTTACAATGCCGTTCCCCGCATATATCACCGGGCGTTTGGCCGCCAATATCGACTCCGCGATTTCATCGAGCGCGCTCTCATCGACGGGCGGCGCGGGCGGCGGCCCCTCGAACTCGGGCGCTATGATGACCCGCTCCTCTTCGGCCTGGAACAGGTTCGCCTTCATCACCACCTGCGTCGGACCGGGCCTTCCCGCCGCCGCCCAGCGGAACGCGGCCTCAACAGCGGGCGCGACCCCTGCGACCGAATCGGGCGTGAACGCCTTTTTGACGCAGCCTGCGAGCGCCTTTTCCATGTCCACGTCGTGGATGGCGCTCCTGTCGCGCATGTTGTCGGCGAGCGTGGCCGTCACCGCGACGACGGGAACCGCGTCCTCATAAGCCGAACGGAGCGCGGTGGCGACGTTCGTGCCGCCGGGTCCCGGCACGGTGAAGACCACGCCTGTCTTGCCGGACACCTTGGCGTAGCCGTCCGCCGCGAATCCTGCCCCCTGCTCGTGTCGCGTGACGATGGGCGTCGCACCCGCGCCGTCGATCATCGCGTCGTAGACCGGCAGCGTGAGCGTGCCCGGAATGCCGAAAATGTATTCCGCGCCGTTCGCCTGAAGCGCATCCAGCAGGACTTGCGATCCGTTTCGCGCCACCTGAAACTCCTCCGTACACCTCGAAAAGTAAAAGCCCGCCAAAGCTAGGCGGCATCCGCGCGCGTGTCAACTTCCAACCCCGTTTGCGCGCGGAGGGGCCAATAGTCTACTTTCTCGCCTACTGTTTCATATTGGCAGGCATAGTGAGTAACGGATGTAACAGCAGCCGGTACTCGCAGCAGGCAAACTCGACAGTTTCATACTGGCCGGCATTTTGAGGAACGGATGTTTAAGCAGCCGGCATTGGCAGCAGGCAAGCTCGACAGTTTCATACTGGCCGGCATTGTGAGGAGCACCATAATTCGCAGCCAAGCGGTGACCGTACGATGGAGAAAGCGATGTTCAGCCAACGCGCGATAGACGCACTCAATGAGGCGGATTCGGTGGTCGTCCTCACCGGGGCGGGCGTGAGCGCCGAGAGCGGCGTGCCCACCTTCCGGGGAGCGGGCGGCCTATGGCGCGAGTACAGCGCCACTTCGCTGGCTACGCCCGAGGCCTTTCGCGCCGACCCCAAGCTCGTCTGGGAGTTCTACAACTACCGCCGCGAGGTGCTCGAGCCACTGACGCCCAACCCGGGGCATTACGCCATCGCCTCGCTGGAAGAGCGCCTCGGGCGCTTCACCCTCATCACCCAGAACATCGACAACCTCCACCGCGTCGCCGGGACGAGGGAGATCGTGGAGCTGCACGGCAACATCTGGCGCGTTCGCTGCACGAACCCCGGCTGTGAGCGCTATACGCTCGCGTGGGAGAACCGCGACGTTCCGGTCGACCCCCTGCCGCCCCGGTGCGAGGCGTGCGAGAGCCTGCTGCGCCCCCACGTGGTGTGGTTCGGCGAGATGCTCGACCCCGAGCAGTTGCGCCGGTCGCTTGTTGCGGTGGATGATTGCGATTACCTGATCGTGGCGGGCACGTCCGCCGTGGTGCAGCCGGCCGCCTCCATGCCCATGACGGCCTCACGAGGCGGCGCGTTCGTGCTCGAGGTGAATCCCGAGCCGACGGATATCAGCCCATACATGAGCGAGGCGGTGCAAGAGCCCTCGGGCGTCGCCCTTCCCCGCCTGCTCGAAGCGGCTTTTGGAGGATAGCGATGGCGCGGCCCAGAATCACGGCGGTGCGCGGGGTGAAAGACATTCTGCCGGAGGAATCTTCGAGCTGGCAGGGAGCCGAACGCCTGGCTCGCGAGATTTTCGCACGCTACGGCTACGGAGAGATACGAGTGCCCGTGTTCGAGCGCACCGAACTCTTCGCGCGCGGCATCGGAGAGGAAACCGACATCGTCTCCAAGGAGATGTACACCTTCAATGACAAGGGGGGCGACTCCATTACCCTCCGCCCCGAGGCGACCGCCTCGATCTGCCGCGCCTACGTCCAAAACGGCCTGCACAACCGACCCGGCGTCTCGAAGCTATTCTGCATCGGCCCCATGTTCCGCTACGAACGTCCCCAGGCGGGCCGCCTGCGGCAGTTCCACCAGATAGACGCCGAGGTCTTCGGCTCGGTGGACCCGGCGGTCGACGCCGAACTCATCGTGATGCTCATGGAATTTCTGGACGCCATGGGGGTCGAGGGTCTTTCGCTCCAGATCAACAATCTGGGCGACAGGGAATGCCGCCCGGCCTACGCTACCGCCCTCCAGAGTTATCTGCGCGAGGAAACGAAGCACTTGGGGTCTGAAATAGCGGAGCGCATCGAGCGAAACCCGCTGCGCTTTCTGGACAGCAAGGACCCGGACCACCAGGAGATCATCGCGCGCGCGCCGAGGATAGATGCGTTCTGGAACGAGACGTGCCGGGAGCACTTGAACAGCGTATGCAAATATCTCGATAGTGCGGGTACCCCCTATGAGATCAACCCGAGGCTCGTTCGCGGTCTCGACTACTACTGCCTCACCGTGTTCGAGGTGACGAGCGAGAGCCTGGGGGCGCAAAACGCCGTGTGCGGCGGGGGGCGCTACGACGGCCTCGTGGAGGAGCTGGGCGGCCCTCCCACGCCGGGGATCGGCTTCGCGGTCGGCGTCGAGCGGCTCTTGCAACTGGCGGGCGAAAAGGCCCCGGCCACGAAAGAAGAAGCGCAAGTCTACATCGTCGCGCTCGGCGACGCCGCGCAGGCCCAGGTCTTCGAGCTCGCTTCCGAACTGCGCGACCAGGGAATCCGGACGGAACGCTCCTTCGGCGGGGGCAGCATGAAAAGCCAGATGAAGCGCGCCGACCGCTCGGGCGCCGCGTTCGTTCTCCTGCTGGGTGACGATGAAGTGGCCAAAGGGGCCGTAAGCGTTCGCCACATGGCGGAGAGCCGCCAGACCGAGGTGAGACGCGGGGAAGTATCGAGCTATATAAAAAGTAATTTATAATTCAATAACAATATTTTGCAAGTATTTATTCAAGTAGGTTCTGAATCGCTGCAAAGCCATTCATACACGCTGATGACCCCCACTTCGCTGAACCCCAGACTTAAGTAGAAGGCGCGCACCTGCCGGTCGTCGGCGGAGACGATGAGTTCGAGCGCCTCCGCGCCACAATCCTGCGCTCTTTGGGCGGAAGCCTGGATCAGCAAGCGGCCCAGCCCTCTTCTGCGGTGAGCGGGCATGACGCCGAGGTCGGGAATGTAGACGGCTTTGTCGCCCGCAGCCAACCGGTTCGGGTCGACGGCCAGTATCGCCATTCCCGCCCCCTCGGGATTTCCGGATTCACCATCCAGGAATTCAAGGATGAACGAATTATCCGGTTTCGTATCCGGCGCGTCGTACCAGGCCGTGATGGTCTCGACCGTATGCGGCTTGAAATTCCACATGTTCTCGAAAATCCGGTTGAAAAGATCCGCAAGATACTGCGCGTCGCCGGGCAGGGCCGCCGCGCGAATCCCGTAGCCCGCGGGCAGACGGGGTTCTCCAAATTCCTCAATCGATTCATGCTTCAAGAAGCGGAGATCGTGAACCTTGCGACCGCCGCTCAGATACACGAACCGCCCCGGGAGCGAGACGGGCAGATACGCCCAGATGCCGCCCAGGCCGTTATCGCGCGCTTCGGCGAGGGCCGCCTCCAGCAGATGCCGGGCGTAGCCCGCCTTCCTGGCTTCTCTCCGCACGTAGAGCGCGTCGATGCAGGCCCTGTTCCTTGCTCTCGCCTCCCGGTTCACCACCATCCGGCAATAGCCCGCCGGGGTCTCATTGCCGCCCTCCCCCGGCCAGACCAGCCAGACTTTCGTGCCCGGCGCGCCGAAACCGGCGACCACCTCTTCGCGCGAAAGCCCGAAAGCCTCCGCCGCCAGGGCGGTCAGCGCATGGCGGTGCTGCGGCCCGACGTGCTCCACCCTAGCCGCGGTAGACATGCACCTTCCCTTCGTCGATCATTTTCTCGAATTTTTTCATCAGCCAGCCCCGCACGACGGCCCGCACGGCGGGCACCATGAGGGCGAAACCGGCGGCGTCCGTGAGAAGGCCGGGCGTGAGGAGCAGCACGCCGCCCACGAGGACCATCGCGCCCTCGACCATCTCCGCCCCGGGCAGCCTCCCCTCCGCCATTTCCGCCTGGACCCGCGAGACCACGTAAAACCCCTGGGTTCTGGCCGCCCATGCGCCCAGCGCGCCCGTGAGGATGACCACCCCCAGCGTCGGGGCCAGGCCGATGGAGGTGCCCAGATCGATGAGAATCATCAATTCGATGATGGGGATGAGCGTGAAGAGCAAAAACAGTTTGAATATCAAGACACTTCTCCCTGGCAGCGTGTTCATTGATTTTAGCATGAGTCCGCGCGGAATGGATATATGGAGGATTCGTGTAAAGCGGGGAAAATAGAGGAAAATGATGGAGAAGGCTCATTTCCGGAAACACCCCTTATCCGTCATTGCCCTTGACGAATATTGTCAATTATGACAACATCTTCGAATGAACGACGACACGCGTCCGATTGGCTGGATCAGGGCGGCGCGGAAAACGTACGAGACGTTCCCCCTGAGCGTTCGGGACCGCGTCAACACGGCTCTGACGATTGCCGCAGAAGGCGGCAAGGCCGACATCGCCAAACCGCTGAAAGGACTCGGTTCCGGCGTCATGGAGATCGCGCTACGCTACCGGAGAGACGCCTGACGCGTCGTCTATGTCGCAGAGATCGCCGGAGCCTTGTGGGTGGTTCACGCGTTTCAGAAAAAATCGAAGACGGGGATCAAGACCCCGAAGGCCGAGATCGATCTCATCCGGGCGAGACTGGAACGCCTGAGGAAGGAGTTGCAGTGATGAATGAAAACGATTTCGAACTGGTTCGGGGAAGCGGAAACGTTTTTCGGGATTTCGACGACCCTCATGCGGATTTGAAGCAGGCCAAGGCGATCCTCGCCGCCAAGATCATCGCGGTGCTGGACGAACGCGACCTCACGGTGCGAAAGGCCGCGAGCATGACCGGTTTCGCCGCGGCGGATTTCTCGCGCATACGCAACGCGGCTCTCGGGCGTTTCACGCTGGATCGGCTGATGAAGATGCTCGCCGCCCTGGATGCGCGCATCCAGGTCACGGTCCACTTCGACTCGCGGCGAAGCGTACAGACGGCCATGCCGGGCGCCGGCCGATAGCGGGCCAACCATGTCCGCCCCTTTTCAGGGCGGACGAAAAACCTTAAAGTCCAATGGCGCATTTCATACATCCACTCGATGCGGCTGACGCATTTGATGAAACGGAAGGAGGCTACGACATGGCATCCACAATGAAAGCAATGCGGCTTCATGAGTTGGGCGGCTCGTTTCAGCTCGAGGAGGTCCCGGTGCCACAGCCGGGGCCGAATGACGCGCTTGTGCGCTTAAAGGCCACGGGCGTGGGCCTCACGCTGGTTATCATGCGCAGCACGCCGGGCCTGGTGGATGAGTACCCGAGAATCCTGGGGCACGAGATCGCGGGCGAGGTCGTCGAGACCGGCTCCCACGTCACGAACGTGGACGTGGGCGATCACGTGACCTGCCACTTCTACCTGACCTGCCACAACTGCCGCTTCTGCCGCAGCGGGCGCGAGACGCTCTGCGAGAATTTCCGGGGGTACTTCGGCCTCGTCATGGACGGGGGCTACGCCGAATACACGACCGTCCCCGCCGTGAACCTGTGCCAGATTCCAGACGGCGTCAGTTCGCTCGACGCCTGCGTGGCGGCGGACGCCATCTGCACGCCCTACCACAACTGCGTGGCCGAGGCGCAGATAAAGCCCGGCGACGTGGTGGCGATCGTGGGCGCGGGCGGCGGCGTGGCGATTCACGCGGTGCAGATGGCCCAGGTGTGCGGCGGCCATGTGATCGGGATTGACGTGTCGGAGAAAAAGCTCGAGACCGTCTCCGCGCTCGGCGCCTTCGCCACGCTGAACCCGGCGCAGACCGACACCGTGGAGGAGATCCTCTCGCTCACCGACGGGCGCGGGGTGGACGCCTACATCGACTACGTGGCCTCGCGCGAGACGCTGGAAGCCGGCGTGGCCAGTCTGGCGCGCGCGGGCAAGCTGGTGATCGTGGGCTACCGGCCGGCGGCGGCGTACAACAACGTCTCGCCGAACTTCACCGTCGACCCGCTCCAGCTTCTCACCTACGCGCAGGAGATCCACGGCTCGCGCTATTGCTCGATGGAGGAACTCGGACAATCGCTCACGCTGGTTCAGCAGGGGAAGATAAAACCCATCGTCACAGAGACCTTCCCGCTCGAAGAAACAGAAACCGCATTCCAGGCGCTCATCGAGAACCGGGTGACCGGGAGGGCCGCGGTGGTGTTCGACTAGACCTCATACGCGAAGACCTATTCGCTTTCATACGATAAGGAGAAATACCGATGGTGGAATCCGTAGACAAGGAAGTGATGGCCAAGCAGGAGCGCCGCGTGCGGGCCAGACGCTCGGAAGGCTGCCGGGTGGAGTTACAAGCGCGCAAGCACGCCTTCGTCGCCGATGAACCGGCCCAGGGCGGTGGGACCGACACGGGCCCCACGCCGCGCGAACTCGCGCTCGGCGCGCTCTCCGCCTGCATCACGGTCATCACGAACAAGGTGGCCGAAGGACTCGACTTCAACGTCATCGCCCAGGAGGTGGAGGTTCGCGGCACGGCCGACCCCCGGGGCGCGAAAGACCCGGACAACGGCATCAGCCCCAACTTCGATTACGTGGAGGCGAAAATCCACCTGACCACGGATGAGTCCGACGAGCGCGTGGAGGAACTCAAGCGCCAACACCACGGGCGCTGCCCCATCTCGGCGCTCTACCGCGAGAGCGGCTGCGAACTGGTGGAGGAGTGGATCGTCAAGCGGCCCTGAGAGGGGATGTGGCACCCCATCGAGAGTGTTCATCGTCATTCCGGTGTCAGTCCCGACCAATATTCGAGGGTCTGACATCAGAATGACGAATAAAGCCGTACCGCCACTTGTAGGGACAGGTCGCGACCTCGGACAGGCACAGAGGCCTGTTCGCTACGAACCCTCCTCCCCGGTTCGCCAATTGGGCGATCACAGGGGGTCGCCCCTACGCATCTCCTGCGTTCGAATCGAACCTGTAGGGACAGGCCCCTGTGCCTGTCCTGATGTATGACAACCAAGAGCCTCCTGCAAAACTTCCAGGCAGCAGAACCACTCCCCCCTTGAGGGTCGGTCTATCCTCCTCGGGTAGACCGACGAAGAGGCCGAGCGGTTTATGCGAAGGCCGATTCGGTGGGGGGACATGCCACGGATAAAAGCTCCCCCTACCAACTCGCCTGCGGGCTTCACACTGCCTTTACCGCCACCTCCCAAAAACAACCCCCCCTACCCCCCCTTGTCAGGGGGGTAAAGGCGATACCTCCGACGATGGTGTGGAAGAAAAGCCCCCCTGACAGGGCTGTTGAAAAAGCCCCGATTTCTTGATTCTAAGTATGAAGCCGACTTGGGAGGGATGAAACTTTATTCCTTCCTTGCAAAGCGCCAACCAACCACTCCCCCCTTGAGGGGGAGTCGCAGAAGCCGAGCGGTTTGTGCGAAGGCTGATGCGGTGGGGGGTAAAATGCGTTTTCTTGCCATTCCGAATCATACCCCCCACCAGTTCACTTTCGGGCTTACGCCCTCAGTTCACTGACTCCCCCTCAAGGGGGGAGTGAACTTCAAAGGCGTTCGCGCAACCCAAATTCGCTGGTCGGGGGTTTTTTAACAGCCCCCTGACAAGGGGGGTTGGGGGGTTACTCCTATAACAAAGGCTTTTTCAACACTCCAAGGCGGGAGGGTTCGGCGCCGGAATGACGAAACTGGCAAGCCGTGGTGAGGGGTGCGGCGAAGAAGCTATTCCACCTTCGCTTTCACGTTCTTTGCGAACTCGGCGAAGATCTTGTTCGCCTGGTTCTTGATGACGGTGAAGCCGAGTGAGCCGAGTTTGCCGAACACGTCGACGCTCGAGTCGATGCGCACCTTCGTCTCGTTCTCGGAGACGGCCTCGAGCGTCACCTCGTTTTTCTGCTTGAGGCTCGCCGCGATTTTCGAGTCCTTCCCCTCGCCCACCGTGCGGATGTACTCGGGCGCGCGGACTTCCTCGATGTTGATCTGAAGCTGAAAGCTCGCCTTCAGAAAACTGACCTTCTGCTCGACCCTCACGCCGTAGGTCGCGTCGTCTATTTTCTCCACGTCCTTCACGCCGGGCACGCAGGAGGCGAACTCCTCGACCTGCCAGATGAAATCCCACACCTTCTCCCGGGGGGCGGCGACCGTAATCTCCTGATTGAATTCCATGTTGGATGTCCTTTTTGCTCAATGTGACGCGAAATGATAATCAAACGAAGGTATGATTCTAGCAATACGGGAACTTTTCCTCCACAGACCCTTGCCTGTCAGGAACGACGATGGCCGCCGAAACTCTCATCCTCTTCGCCAAACCGCCCCTCGCCGGCCGGGTGAAGACGCGCCTCACCGAAAGCCTCGGGCGCGAGGGCGCCGCGCGACTTTACGCGTGTTTCCTGCAAGACGCCGCCGAGACGGCGCGCGCGCTCAGGGATGCGAGGCCGGGCGTCGGCATCGTCTGCGAATGGGCATTGGAGGAGGCTGAATCGCTCGATGAATTTCCGCTCCCGGACTGGCTGCCCGGCGCATATCTCCACCGCGCGCAAACGGGCGCAGACTTAGGGATGCGCATGGCGGCGGCACTGGGGCGATGCCTCGCTTTCGGGAGACGCGCCGTGCTCATCGGCACGGATTTTCCGGATCTGCCGCATGCGGTTCTGATTACTGCTTTCGAGAATCTGGATAGCGGGGATGACGCCAAGATCACGCTCGGCCCCGCTGCGGACGGGGGCTATTACCTCGTCGGGATGAACCGGTTCGTCCCGGATATTTTCGCCGGCATCCCCTGGAGCACGGGCGAGGTGTTATCGCGCACGATGGAGAAAGCGCACACGCTCGGGGTCGGGACTTCGCTCCTCCCCGAATGGCGCGACGTGGACGATGCGGATGATCTGGATGCCCTGAAGGACCGCCTCGCGAATCGCAGCGCCTCGCGCGCCCGGCATACGCGGGAATTCCTCTCCTGATCCGCGTCCTGCGTTTGCGCCGAAATAATTAAAATGAAAAGATTGACGCTCAAGCCCGCCGAACGATGAGGACAGCGCATTGCCGAACCAATCCGTCGTAGAAGCCACCTACACCTATTGCGTCCACTGAGCCTGGTGCCTGATCGCGACCGGGCGGTTGCGAAAACTGACCGAACAGGCGGAGGGACGCCTCGCCATCCGCTACCGCGCCTTTCTGCTCTCGCCCGAGCCGGACCATCGTCCGGCCCGCAAGGAGGCCATCATGGGCCACTGGGCGATGGCGAAAAACCACCCCGGCGGCGAGGAGATAAATCCCGAACTCATGGCGCGCCGCGATTTCCCCTACCCCCATTCCACGCCCGGCGCGGTCGCCATCAAGGCCTTCGCCGCCCAGATGCCGGAGCGCGAGGGCGCGTACCTCGAAGCCGTGGAGCGAACGCACCTGGTCGAGTGCCGGAATATCGACGATGCCGAGGTGCTCGTGGCCGCCGCCGAGCGGCTGGGGGCGGAGCCCGCGATGATGCGCGAAGTCATGGCCGACCCGGACATGAAACAGCGCGTCCGGGCGGACCACATCGAGGCGGTGAACGCAGGCATACAGTCCACGCCCACGGTCGAATTTTCCGGCAGCTACAGAATCACCGGCGCGCAGCCCATGGAGATCTTCACAAAAGCCCTGGAGCGCGCCATGGCCGATCTGGGCACATAGCGCGGCCATGCGATCAGCCTGGCGGCTCTGGAAAATCATCGCCATATCGGCAGTGTTATTGCTGCCGGCGGGTTGTGAGAACATCCGCGCCTTCTTCACCCCCTGGGAGCAAACGGAGCCCGTACGCCAGTCGAAACCATCGCCTGGGGAAAAAGCGGAAGACCCTCATTTTTTCCGCGTCCTGACGCTTCCCGACTACGACACGGCGAAAGAGGCGTATGACAAGACGGCCATACTCGGAATCCCCTTCCGCAAGGTCGCCCGGGAGTTCAGGGAAAAAGCGACGGCCATCCGCATTGCGGAGCCTTCTGAATTCAGCGTCGGCGTCCAGGCTGAGGTGCAGGACTTGAAGCTCGGGGGGACGTCCAGAATCATCGAGTCGGACGAGGGGTTTTCGATTTTACAGAAGACGACGAGCGCGCATTACGAGCGCGCCCTGGGGCTCATGGAGAAAAAAAACAACGAGGCCGCCCTCGAACTCATTCGCCGCGACCTCGAGATCAACCCCGGGAACGTGGACGCATGGCTCTCCCTGGCGAAGATGATGGACGAGGCGGGGGATCTCGAGGAAACGCTCGCCGCATACGAGAAGGCCCGCGAACTCGACCCCGGGAACCCGGTCGTCTCCAACAGGTACGCCAGATACCTGGTGTCCCAGTACCGCTACGAGAAAGCCGAGATAATCCTGAAAGACGCGGAGAAAAAATCGCCCGAGGACGTGGGCGTTCTGGTGAACCTCGCCTCCCTGCTCGTCTACCTGAACAAGGAGCAAGACCTCGCCTTTCGCCTCATCGAGCGGGGCTCACGGGTCGACCCCGGCCGCGCGGCCTGGTACCGCCTCTCGGGCGTCATCCGGAAAAGGCGGGAGCTGGGCATCGCGCCGAAGGCAAAGGGTGTGAATTAGGGGTCAATCGCGACTGATGAAGGAGCGATTGCGCCCTTTTTATCAAGCAGCCCCTCCTTCCTCAGTCGGGTTTCACCCCTACGCCCTTATGCGTCATAATGCGCGCCATTCTCGAAGCACGCGAAAAGTTTCACGCCGAATTATAAAATCATGAGAGGGCCACCGCATGAGCGCCGACCTTTTGATCAAGAACGCGAAAATCGTGACGCCAGTCGACACGTACGAGGGCTGCGTCTACGTGGAAGGGGGGCGGATCTCCGCCATCACGCATAAAGCAGAAGCGGGCGCCGCGCGCGAAATCGACGCCGCGGGCCGCCATCTCCTGCCGGGCATGGTGGACGAGCACGTGCACATGATGGACCCGGGCTTCACGGACCGGGAAGACTGGACGACGGGCACCGAGGCGGCGGCCAGAGGCGGCATCACCACCGTGATCGACCACCACAGGAGCGACCCGCTCGTCTACACGCGCGAGATTCTCGAAGACAAGACCGCCTACATCGACTCGCGCTCGGTGGTGGACTTCGGCCAACTCGGGGGCCTCGACGTGGATAACCTCGAACACCTGCGCCCCATGTGGGAGGGCGGCGCGCTGGGCTTCAAGGGTTTCATGTGTGAGCTGCACGGCGTGCCCGACCTCTCCGAAGGGGTATTGTTGAACATCATGCGCGAGGTCAAATCCTTCGGCGGCACGGTGATGCTGCACTGCGAGAGCGATTCCATCCTCAATAAATCGAAAGAGAAGATCGACGCAGATAACCGGACAGACTACATGTGCATCAGCGACTGGCGAAACCCGGAGAGCGAATACGTGGCGACGCTCGACGCCGTGGCGCTCGCCGAACTCACCGGCTGCACCGTGCTGGTGGCGCACGTGAGCCAGCCCGTATTGCTGGAGGCCATCCAGGCGGCGCGCGGGCGCGGGGCGCGGATATTCGCCGAAAGCTGCCCCCAGTATTTCTATCTCGATCATTCACACCTCGAAGAACTCGGGCCGTTCGTCAAGTTCACGCCGGTCATCCGCTCCGCCGAGACGCGCGACGGAATGCGCGCCGCGCTCGGGCGCGGCATGGTGGACACCATCGGCACCGACCACTGCCCCTTCCCCCGCCAGCGGAAGGTGGACGGGCTCGAGAACATCCACGACGCGCCATTCGGGATACCGGGCGTGGAGACGACCGTGCGCCTGATGCTGAACGCCGTGAGCGAGGGCGTCCTGACCTTGAACCAGATGGTTCACATCTGCTGCGAGCAGCCCGCGCGCGTCTTCAGCATCTATCCCCGGAAGGGGTGCATCCAGGTGGGCGCGGATGCGGACTTCATCGTCGTGGACATGGACCGGGAAGAAACGCTGCGCGACGCGGACATCGTCTCCAAATGCAAGTGGACGCCGTTCGACGGCTGGACGATGAAGGGCGCGCCCGTGATGACGCTCGTGCGCGGCGAGGTCGTGATGGAAGACGGCGAGGTGACCGGACGAGCGGGGTACGGCGAGACCGTCGAGCGCGTGGGGGGTTGAGGGGGCGTTTGCATCACACGGCGGGCTTTCCCGAATACCGAAGTTGAGCTTTCATCCAATTCACCGAAATTTCAGTGGGAATTTCTGCGCCTTTCCAATCAGGGTGTTCCCCCTTGCAAAACGCATCGCAAAGCGCTTTTCGCTTTGCTGTGTGATAAATTAATCAAAGCGCAATGCTCGCAGCCGGCAAATCATATAATCACCGCATTTGAGGAATACCGATGAGTTTTCCGAGTTGGAAGATCGCACTGGACCGGATATCGGAGCACCTCACCGCCCTGCTCCCCGGCGCCGTGGCCGCTGTCGGACTGCTGCTCGCAGGCTGGCTTGTGGCGAGCCTGCTGCGCGGGCTTACCCTTCGCGAAATCACACTTCGGCACTGGGCGCGGGTCGTGTTCAAGGAGTTCTCCACGGGGTTGCTAAACGGCTTGGGAGTCGCATTGGTCACCTGTGCGGGCGTGTACGTGTGGAGCGGATCGACCGGAATTGTGCTCGTCATCGGCATCTCCATGGTATTGTCGATGTCGATAGCCGGCGTGGCCGGCGCCCTGATCCCGATATTGCTGTCGATGCTTGGCCAAGATCCGGCTTAGTCCTCCTCAATCGTCCTGACCACCGTTACCGACGTTTTTGGTTTCTTCAGCTTTCTTGGCTTGGCCGTGGTGTTTTCTTCTTACTTATGAATCGGTCGCGTGGAACGGAGGAACGACATGACGTTGCTGTTGATTGTAGCGGGATTCACGATTCTGCTCTCGGGTATGTGCTCTCTGTTCGAGGCCACGCTGTACTCCACCCGCCTCGGGACGCTCGAAGCCGAGAAGGCCACGGGTAGATACGCCCGCCGCGCCGACCGGCTCATCGCCATGAAGACGAACATCGTCCAGCCGACTTCCGCCATACTGGTGCTCAATACGTTCGCGAACACGGCCGGCGCCACGATCTGCGGGATGTACGCCGTCCAGTTGATGGGCGCAGGCTGGATGCCGGTGTTTTCCGTCGGTTTGACCGTCGCCATCCTGTTCGTGGGAGAGATACTGCCCAAGACCTACGGTGCCACCCATTGGCGCACCACATGGCGGTGGATCGTCTGGCCGCTCGCGCTGATGCAGACCGTTCTTTCTCCGATCATCCGGATCACCCAGGCGTTCGCGCGCTGTTTTACGGGCGATGCAAACGTCAAGCCGGTCACCGAAGACGAGATTCAGGCCGACATGCAGCTGGGAAAAGAAGCCGGCGAAATCACCACCTCGGAACTCCAGCTTCTCAATGCGGTGTTTCATTTCGACGATATGCTGACGCGCCAGGTGATGGTCCCGCGTCGGGACGTCGCGTTCCTGGATTCGGGGTGGTCGTTCGAGAAGTGCCTGGCCGCCATCAAAGAAACGCGCCACACCCGGTTTCCGTTGTGCGAAGGGTCCCTGGACGAGGCGGTCGGGCTGATTCACGTCAAGGACTTGCTGGGTATCGTCGACGGTTCAGCCGACACGCTCAAATCCCTGGCGCGTCCTCTTCGCCACGTTCCCGAAACCCTGCCGCTCACCCGTCTGCTGCGTGAGATGCAACACACCCAGCAGCACATGGCGTTGGTCGACGACGAGTTCGGGACGGTCGTCGGCGTCATCACCCTGGAGAACATCATCGAGCAGATTGTCGGCTCCGTACAGGACGAATTCGACAGCGAGACGCCGGATATCGTGCCGGAAGGGGCCAACGTATTCGTCGTGCGCGGTCTGTTGCCGGTCGACAAGGTGAACCGGGAGCTGGGTCTCGACTTGTATGCGCCCGACGTGGATACGCTGTCGGGGCTGCTGGTCAGCCGAATGAACAGGTTGCTCAAGACCGGCGACCAGGTCCGGCTGCGAGGCGCTCTCGCCGAAGTCGTCGAGGAAGAGGACGGGCGGGCGACCAAGGTTCGTATCCGTATCTCCGAGGGCGAAAAAGACGGAGAGACGACCCAGCAATAGAAAGACCCCCCTACCCCTCCTCCAACGGGCGCCCATGGGCAAGAGACTGCATGGCAAGCTGTTCGACCACGAATAACCTCCCTTCCCGGATGGCGCTCCCTACATGAACCGCGAGATGTTGAAAGAGCGCAATCCCTCCCTCCTCGGTCGGGATCGACTCCGCATTTACGTCGTGTGGATACCGAGGCAATCGAGGATTCCGGCGGGTCGGTTCAACACCTGAAAGGCTTCTGGAATTTCTGTAAAATTCGATAAAATTAGATAAATTCACGGGGTATTTCGATAAATTACCGAGGGGAAATGCGGGAAGTTGCGGGGTATTGCGCGGGTGATAATCCTCCCGCTCACTGAAACTTCGTGAGGATACCACGGCCCGGAATGCGTGCGCGCAACGGCAAATGCGGGGAATTGCGTCCGCTGAACGGGCGGGATTCAGGGTTGATCGCAATTCGGGATACGCCACATAAATCATTGATATTACTTCTGTTTCTTCTCCCATTCCAGGAGTTTTCTCTTGCGCTCCACGCCCCAGCGGTAGCCTGCGAGGCCGCCGTCTCCCCGGACCGCCCGGTGGCAAGGAACGAGCAGCGCCACCGGATTGCGGGCGCATGCGCTTCCCACCGCCCGCGCGCCTTCGGGTACTCCTAAGTCACCGGCGATATCCTTGTATGTCATTGTTTTTCCGTGAGGTATGGATCTGAGACGCTCCCATACGCGGCACTGGAACGCGCTCGCGCGCACGTCGAGCGGCAAGGATTCTGACGGCGACTCTCCTTCGGCGAGACGCGCGACGATATTCAGGTATTCCTTTAGATCATCATCGCTACGTCTCAGATTCGAATGGGGGTATTCGTTTTTCAAGTCAGAAACGAGTTCGCCGACCCGCTCTCCGATGCTCACGCGGCAGACTCCCTTGCCGGTAGCCGCCACGAGCAGCCGGCCCAGCCCGCAAGAGGTGACACCGTAGCGTATGGAAACGCCCGCCCCGCCCTTTTTATAGGTGGCCGGCGTCATGCCCATATAGCGCGATGCGCCCTCGTACACCCCCCTGCTCGAGCCGTAACCGGCCTCGTAGCCTGCGCCTGCGAGGTCGCGTCCGTCCTTGAGCAACTCCTTGTAATTCCGGGCTTTCAGGGATTCGAGATACTGGCGTGGGCTTACGCCCAGGGCCCGCTTGAAGCTTCGCTGCAGGTGGTGGGGGCTTACGCCTGCGCACCGCCCCAACTCGGCGAGCGTGGGGTTTTCATCGGCGTGTTCCTCGATGTAGCGAACGGCTTTCCTCACCTTCTCGAGGCGGGGGTCGTAGCCCGCATCCCGCGGAGCGCACCGCAGGCAGGGCCTGAACCCGCGGCCTTCGGCCATTTCGGGGAATTCGAAGAACAACACGTTGTTTTTTCTGGGCTTTCGGCTCGCGCACGAAGGACGGCAATAGATTCCGGTGGAGCGAACGGCGTATACGAAACGACCATCCGCCGCTGCGTCGCGCTTCAGAATCGCTTCCCATCGAGCATTCTCGTTCATTTTCCAACCTCCCGAAAGACATGAGCGTTTACATATTCATCCATAATGTAACCGCAACGCCGGGAGCCTTCTATCCGATTCTTGTCGCCGAATTCGATTTTTCATCATTGAAGGAGGGAAGCGTAACCGAGCAATACGCAAACAGATACAGAGATTCTCCGGTTTCATATCCCCGAGCGGAAAACGATTTTCCCTCCGACCATCGTGAGCAAGGGCTTGATGTCCCCGATCTGCTCTTCGGGGACCGTCATGTAATCGCGGTCGAGCACGACGAGGTCGGCCAGTTTGCCTTTTTCGATGGAACCCAGCTCGTTTTCCTTGAAAAACAGGTACGCGTTCGACCTTGTATGGGCGATGAGCGCGTTTTTCCTGGAAACGGTTTCGGCCTCCAAAAGCGCCCTCTCCCCGCCCAAATCCATGCCCGTAACCGCCCACCAAAGAGAGAGCATCGGCGGATACGGGGCTACAACGCCGGCGTCCGTCCCGAGCCCCCAAACGACTCCGCTGTTCTGAACTGTCCTCAGCGGCGGCAGCGAGAGCGCCCGCTCGCCCAATCTCCGCCTCAAAGCGGAGCCCAGAATCGTCATTTTGCTGTGCAGCGCCAGGGTCATCCCGAGCGCTTTCGCCCGTACGATGTTTCTCTTTGAGATGAAATCCGCGTGGTGAATCGACCAGCGCAGATTCGTTATGTTCTTTTTCTGATTTATCCGCTCGAAAATATCCAGATACCGCGTAATCGTCGTATCGCGAAAAGCATGTTCGTGAATCGTCCATCCCCCATCCGCCGCCGCCCGGGAAACCTTTGCAAATTCAGCATAATCCTCATCCGCGTACCGGGAGGGCCTGAACGCCGAGTCGTGGATTCGCGCGTACATGTGCTCGCCAAGCGCGATATGACCCATCATTTTGGCGGATTTCTCAGGGCGGGAGTTTCGAATTCTCTGAATCACTCTTTTGTTTTGTTCTGGAGAACGAGCCCGGAAGCGGGGCGTGTGAAAAATCCTCAGCGTGAGGCCGTCGTTATCAGCCAGTCTTTGCTTGATCATCTTGTAGGTGGCGTCCCGGACCCCGCCGCCACCCAGTTCAAATACGCTCGTGACGCCGGCGCGGTTGAAGTCCGCCATCAGCTTCTTGAGGCCTGATATGGTTTTGTCATCCGTTACTTCTGGCAGTTCACGCCGCCAGAACCTGAAAATGGCCCGACGGCCACGAATAACGCCCGTGGGAGCGCCGGATGCCGTTCTGGCTATCCGCCAGCCTCTCGGAGCTTCAAAATTCTCATCGATGCCCGCCTTCTTCAGAGCCAGGCTGCTCAGAATCATGAACCGGTATGACTGCTGGATGAAAACCGGATTGTTCGGAGCGGCCGAGTCCAACTCCGCTTTCGTGAACAATCCCGGCTTATCCCGGAATTGCCCGGGGCTCCATCCACCAATGATGAGCACCCATTCTCCGCGTTTCAGCGACTTCGCCCTGGCGGAAATGATGTCCAGCGCCTTTTGACGCGAAGTGACTCCGTCGATTCTCGCTTCGTGCTCCCAGCGCAACGCATGGCGGATGAAATGCACATGATTGTCTATCAGGCCGGGAATCAGCGTTTTCCCTTTCAGATCAATCACTTTCGTACCGGAATTCACCAGTTGCCTTATCTGAGAATTACCCCCTACAGACAAGATGCGTTCGCCCCGGATGGCCACCGCCTGTTGAGTGGAAAAATCCGGGTCGACCGTTAATACTTTCCCGTTCACGAGGGCGATATCTGCGGTTTGCGCAAAGGCGGAAGACGGGAGAACCCCCAAAACGACGAGCATTACTGCGAAAATTCTAATTTTCAGAACCATGCGATACCCCCTGAAACCAAAACCCGTTCTCTATGATTCACCCAAAGATCGAGGGATAGAAATACATCCGTGATGGTGATACCATATTCGCCCGGATCACCAATGACAGCAAATGCGTGGTTGGAGAAATGGTAATTCTCACCGACGAGGAGGACCAATAATGAATACTTCCAATAATTCAAACCAGCAAACCCCCAGACCGAAAACAACCGTGGCGCCGGTTACCGTCATTCGCTTCGGAGAAATGATTCCTGATTGGGGTGAATATCATGAATCAAATATGGAGGGGAATCACCGGGCGATTTACCGATACATCGGTGGCATTTCCGGTCAAAATCTCCGCTCTCCCCTCCCCGGCTGGGAATTCACCTGCGGCATCGCCATGGCGCCTCCCCAAAACGGCGCACCGCTCCACGATCACCCTGACGAAGAGATATTCATGGTCTGGGAAGGTGAATTCGAGATATTCTGGGAGGAATTCGAAACCAATGCTCCCCAAAGCGTCGTTTTGGGCAAATACGATCTCATCCGCGTACCCTCCGGCATCATGCGCGGGTTCAGGAATGTCGGAAACGATGACGGGTTCATTCATTTCATCCACGGCCAGGGCGACTACCAGTATCCCGTCTACCCTGATTCGCTGCGAGAAGGTCTGCCGGATGGCGCTCGAACCGAAGCATACGTCAAAAAACCCGCCTATGACCCGGCTACCCAACTGG
>LXNJ01000104.1_pt1 | contig 57073 bp, 64 predicted proteins | sample 809081 | NCBI WGS metagenome assembly LXNJ01 (sample SAMN04870510, study PRJNA318959) | sponge metagenome | biome: sponge; feature: marine sponge reef; material: water | host: Petrosia ficiformis | place: Greece: Milos, Mediterranean Sea | collected 2013-05-29 | depth 5-7 m
TTTCGTTGGCGAACGTAGAGTCGATTTATCAGGTGCCACTCGTGCTGCACCAGCAAAAACTCGATGACATCGTACTTCAGCACTTTGGAATCGAGAGTGCGGAAGCTGATTTGTCGCGTTGGGAAGAGGTCGAACGCAAACGATGCGGCGCAAACGACACCACGCGTATCGCACTAGTTGGTAAATACGTCGATTTCACTGACGCTTACATGTCCTTGATCGAGGCATTGATTCACGCGGGGATCCACGAAGGCGTGAAAATCGAAATTGAAACGGTCGACTCCGAATCAGTCGAGGAACACGGCATCGGTGTCCTCAAGGACGTGCACGGCGTGTTGATTCCAGGCGGCTTTGGTCCACGAGGTTTCGAAGGCAAAATCAAAGCAGCGGGGTTTGCGCGACAACACAAGGTGCCTTATTTAGGAATCTGCTACGGTCTGCACGCGGCGGTCGTAGAGTTCGCTCGAGCCGAGATTGGATGGAGCGACGCAAACAGCACGGAACTGATTCGTGAAACGAATCACCCCGTCATTGCGCTTGTGAGCGAATGGCGAGATGAGTCCGGTGAGATAAAGCAATACCAGCCTGGCGATGACCTCGGCGGCACGATGCGTCTTGGCGAGCAAGAGTGTATGCTGTCGTCGGATTCTCGAGTGAATTCGATCTATCGTTGCAGTTCGATCCGGGAACGCCACCGTCATCGATATGAGGTGAACGAGGTTTACATCGAAGCATTCGAGAAGGCAGGCATGAGATTCTCTGGTCGCAGCAAGAACGAGCACTTAGTCGAAATGTTGGAGCTGACCAACGGCCAGTGGTTTGTCGCTTGCCAATTTCATCCCGAGTTCACGTCGACTCCTACCGACGGACACCCGTTGTTTAGCGACTTCGTGCGAGCGTCTACTGCTTATGCGACGGCTAACTCATGAAGCTCTGCGATTTCGAAATTGGGAACAACCGACCCTTCTTCCTGATCGCCGGTCCGTGCGTGATTGAGGATCGATCACTCGCAATTGATGTGGCTTCGCATCTGAAGGAAATAACTGACTCATACCAGATTCCCTACATATTCAAGAGCTCGTTTGACAAGGCGAATCGTTCATCTATTAATAGTTATCGTGGTCAAGGGATAGAAGCTGGGCTTTCTATCCTCCAAGATGTGAAGGACGAAGTAGGCGTACCCGTACTTACGGACGTACATGAATACACACCTCTAAACGAAGTCGCGAGTGTTGTCTCGGTATTGCAGACACCGGCGTTCTTATGTCGTCAGACTGACTTCATCACAAACGTTTGTGAACAAGGGCTTCCAGTCAATATCAAGAAAGGTCAGTTTCTTGCACCAGGTGACATGACGCATGTGGTAGCAAAAGCGAAATCAACTGGCAATGAGCAAGTCATGGTCTGCGAACGCGGCGCAAGTTTCGGTTACAACAATCTGGTTTCAGATATGCGCTCACTCGTCATCCTTCGAGAAACTGGATGTCCGGTTGTATTCGATGCGACCCATTCCGTTCAGCTACCTGGCGGTCAAGGTGCTGTGTCGGGAGGTCAACGATCGATGGTGCCAGTACTTGCACGCGCAGCGACGGCCGTAGGTGTGGACGGCTTATTTATGGAAACACATCCGAGACCTGAAGTAGCAAAATCGGACGGACCTAATTCCTGGCCTTTGCCGCTTATGCAACCCCTGCTTGAGCAGCTCACGCGCATAGATTCGCTTGTTAAGGAGTTGGATTACTTAGAGGATCAAATCGATTGAGCAGGATTGTCGCGGTAAATGGCCGAGAGATCCTTGACTCACGTGGAAATCCAACTGTCGAAGTTGATGTTCATCTAAGCAATGGTGCGATGGGATCAGCGATGGTACCTTCGGGTGCTTCAGTGGGTTCATTCGAAGCCGTCGAGATTCGAGACGAGGACCACAGTCGATTCTTAGGTAAGGGCGTACTTCAGGCGGTTGCTAACGTCAACGGCATCATTGCAGAAGGCTTACACGGTCTTGAGGCGGTTAATCAAGCAAGTGTTGACGAGCGACTACTCGAGTTGGATGGTACACCAAACAAGGAGCGCTTAGGTGCGAATGCCATTCTTGGTGTATCACTCGCGGCACTTGATGCTGCTGCGCGCTCAAAAAGCGTCCCGCTCTATCAGCACGTAAACGATCTCTACGACTCCGTACCAATGCGCATGCCGGTTCCGATGTTAAACGTCCTCAATGGCGGTTCGCACGCCGACAACGACGTCGTATTTCAGGAATTCATGATCATTCCGGTAAGTGGTGGATCCTTTCGCGAAGCGCTACGAATCGGTGTGGAAGTCTTTCACGTCTTGAAAAGGAATCTACAGAACGCGAATCCGAAGCGTTCGACTGCGGTTGGCGATGAAGGCGGTTTTGCCCCGAACTTAGACTCAAACCAACAAGCGCTTGATTTTTTAAGCGATGCTGTTCGTGATGCGGGTTATGAGCTTGGCAGAGACTGTTACATTGGGCTAGATTGCGCTGCAAATGAGTTCTACAATGGAAGCGGATATGCGGCAGACGTGAAATCTGCCCCGCTAACTCCAGAGGAAATGGTTGAGTTCTTGGTAGAGCTCAAGGCGAACTACCCTGATGTGATGTCGATTGAAGATGGTTGTGAGGAATCCAGATTCGATGACTGGCAGCATCTGACGAGGCGTCTCGGTGACACGACTCAACTCGTCGGCGACGATGTCTTCGTAACGAATAAGACACGGATTCTCGATGGCATTGGGCGAGGGGTCGCAAATTCAGTTTTGGTGAAATTGAATCAAATAGGTACAGTTAGCGAGACTTTGGAGGTTATGCGTGTAGCACATAACCACGATTACACAACTGTCGTCTCGCATCGATCAGGTGACACGGAAGACACCAAGATTGCCGACATCGCAGTAGGTACCGGGGCTGGGCAGATCAAAACCGGGTCTGCATCGCGATCCGAGAGGATTGCGAAATACAACCGCCTATTGCGCATTGAGGAGCAGCTTGAGGCTGCGACATTTGGAGGACCAAGCGAGTTCGCGAAGTTCAAACGGAATTGAAGCTCGCCTTCGGATGCGCCTGAAAGGCGAGAGACGCAGCCGTTGAATTAACAACTGCGCCCCCACTTTTTACCGCCACCGGTTAGAGGCCGTTGACGGTGAATTCAGACGTGCATGAGGTAAGTCTGATATGGGAAATTATAGGGGTAAACCCCAAGGCTCCTGCGGGTTTACAGAAGACGAAATACGTGCTCGATCGACGAGTACACAAGGCAGTGTCTGGAAAGTTCAATGCCTGAATGGCGCTGGTCACAAGCACGACGACAAACATCCCTCAGCGTTCTACTATCCCGAGACTGGGTATTACGGTTGCAACGTATGTGACCTGAGAGGTTTCGCTTCGGACCGGACCAATATCGGTCAACAGAAACGCGTCGATGGACGCCGGCAGGCTGGGTCGGATAGACGTAGAAAGGAATTTCGCCCGTCTCGCATTCCCGAGGACGCCACGTTGACCGCGACCCACGGCTACAAACGTGTGGACGGATCCACGGTACATCGGGTCAGACGTTATGACTGGGTTGAGAACATGAGCGATGGCACGACCCAGGATCGAAAGGAGTACTTACCTCAGCACCTAGTCGATGGCGTGTGGAAGATTGGGATTGGGGATGTCGACTGGCAACCGTACAACGCTTATGCGATCTCGAACGCAAAGGCCGTGTATGTCGTCGAAGGCGAGAAGTGTGCGGATGCGTTACGCGAAGTCGCGCCAGGCGGAACGGCGGTCATTACATCCGCGTTCGGTACTAATTCGGCTTGGAAGACCGATTGGTCGTGTTTGCGTAAATTCATCGAGGAAGACGATCGTTCGCTCGTGTTTATTCCTGATTGCGACAAGCCGGGTGAGAAGTACATTCACTCGGTCGCATGGGAACTGAAACTTGATACCATCAACAGGATTCATATAGGTGATCTTGACCGTAAGGATGGCTACGATTTGGCGGATTGGCTGTCCGAGGGCTTCACGTGGGAAAATCTGCCTGGTCCTGTAGAGATACGGGTTAAGCTGAAGGAGGAGTTCGAGGAACGAAAACAACAATCCAAGACACCCACTAACGACAAACCACACAAGATCCACGAGACCGCGTACGACCGTGAGATTGGATGCCTGTCAGTCGACGACAGAATCGTTGAGAACAGTACGATCACTCCGAGACGAGTTGATTGGTTAATTCATCAATTCGTTGCTGTCGGACAAGCTACGATTATTTACGGCGACTCAGGAGCCGGCAAGACGACGATTGTTCGTGCACTCATCCGGCACATCGTCGAAGGTACGGACCCATTTCGAACCGACGACCAATCTGAGGAAGGGCCAGCTGCTCGCGGACGAGCACTGTGGTGGTTAGGTGAAGAGGACATTGCGCTCACGAAACCGAAGTTTGCAGCGGCCGGGATTTCCACTGACGATGTTGATATGCTCGATCGTGGCCATAAATGGAGTTGTGTCGACACGATTGAACTGCAGCCAGACGGATCGCGCGAGATCGTAAAGGAGTCCCCCCACACTGAGCTTCTCAACAGGATCGATGAGGCCGCGTCTGAAGGGCGACCTTACCGAGCGATTGTGATTGATCCCCTCTCAAAGATGCTTGGTGATATAAACAGATCAGACGTCTTCGAACGGCGGTGGGACGAAACAGTCGTAACGTTAGAGTCGCGTGGACTGGCGGTGATTGGGATCCTACATCCACGCAAAGACAACGCGAAGGACTCAACTCTCGAAGCTAGCCTAAAAGGAACGGAGCGATTATTCAGCCTACCGCGCGTGGTTGCATACGCAAGAGCAGGGGCTACCAAGGTTTTACTGCGGCAAGCGAAAGAGCGTGACGATGGTGTGACGCACTCGAACCCAATTCGGGACCGTTTCAATAAGACTGCAAACGGGGATCTGAGCGAGGAGAATGGCTTGATCGGCGTACTAAGCCCGTTGAAGAACAGCCATCAGCCTCCACAGAAACTTCAGGCATGGCAGTACTCGATCGTTATCAGCAACGGTGACGACGAAAATGGAGACGCGGTTGCGGAGTTCAGTTCAATTCCATGGCGATCTAGTGACTTCGACCATCACGATCTTGACGGTAGATCCTTTGGCGCCGCGGTAGCGGGGAAGTACGAACTGTACCGAAGTGAGAAGCAGACCAAGCAAGAGCAACTCGCAGCGGAGCAGTTAGAAGATCGACACACCGAGAAGACGACCGCGAAGGAATTTGTTAAAGCTCTATTCGCTGCGAAGGAGCAATGGACAACGATCGAATTGAAGCAGGAGTATGAGAAGATGGACTACTCGTTTGGTTCAGGATCGTCCCAGGTAGCGCGATCGCTGGTCGCCGAGTACGTTCCTGCTAAACAAATCTGGTCACGCAAAGCCGAACGCGACTGAGCGCGCGATAGGCAAACTTTGTCTTCCGTCCTAAAACAAGGGACAAGGGGGTGAAGGGGTGAAGGGGGTGAACATTAAGTGTATGTACAGTAAAAGGACATAAAATATAACAAAAACAATAGCTTATAAATAAATTACAACGTGAGTATCGGGAGACTTCACCCCTTTCACCCCTTTCCCCCCCCCCCTCAGGGGTACGAGCTCGTAAGATCCGCATCATCGAAGAGACTATCTCTTTGTCCAGTAAAAAAGCTAAAACCTATGGATAGGGAGGAAACCGATATGATCGATGAAGACGGCACGGAAGGCCGGCGACAGAATAGCCGCCGGCTTCGAAGTTTGTGGCGACGAGCCACTGGTGCTAATCGTTTAGATAGGTCGCGACGGCGCCACGCTCTAGTGCTGCTCGCTTGGCGTAATGAATGACCATATCGGCTGAACGCCAGTTTCCCGCTCGTGCGATCTCAGTAATCGGTGCGCCGCGCGCGCTTAGTTCGCTCGCCAGTCCGATCCGACCTGAGTGACTGCTGTAGAGACCTTCGAGCCCGACCGCGGCGCAACAGGCTTTGAATCGGTTGTCGACGGTATTCGGATTTAACGGAACCACGCGGTCGGTGTCTGTCTCGAGATGGCGAAACTTCCTCAAGTCGCGAAAGGCATAGGCGCCGTGGTTGTTGATAAAACGGATATCGAGAGCGTCGGCGGATTGGTTAATTTTCGACGTGGTGACCTTGATCAGGACATGCTCTTCCGATGATAGATCAACATCACCCCAGGTCAACGCGACGACTTCGGAACGTCGCAGTCCACCGAGAAAGAGCGACGCGACGATCACACGATCGAGCATGCCGCGTTCGATGGCGTGATGTAACGTCTCGATTCGAGTCTGCAATGGCCTCGGATTCGTTGCGGTTGCCATGATGCGCTTGAACGATTCGAATGAGATCGCGTCGGATTGTCCGCGGCCGCGCTTCGCGCCGAGTCGACGGATCCCACGCATAGTCAGGTGACTCGTGTGGCCGACTGGCGATGGTATACCACATTGTTTCGCGTCCCACGAGATGGCGGCTGCGTAGAGACTTATGTGACGCGGGGCGTAGCCGGCTTCGTACTGTTCCGATAGAAAATTAGCCACCACGTCGTCATCGACGCACGAAGAGGGTTGAGTCTCAAGCCAAGTGTGGAACTTACCCAGGTACCAACGATAGCTCTTAATCGTGTTCTTCGAGTGCGAGGATTCGACGAGTTTAGTGACGTCGTTATGAACGATATTAGGCATGATGAATCCCAAAGATTCGGGATTCTAGGGGGTATATGACCTTGGGTTGGAGCGCGAAAAAACCGGTAAATCTGTTAGTCAATAACAGGTAAATTAACTGGACGCGTATGCGGGGACTGTAATCTCTCGGGTGATCTGTACGACGAACTGCATGCCTGGCCGAATGGTTAGCACGGGTCCTTTGTTGAGGTGACGTTGCGCGATTTGTTGAACGATTCGTCCGTATTGGTTTGACAGCTCCTCACTCGCGTTTGAGCCAAAGGAAGGTTCCTCCGTCACGACCGAGCGATCGGCGCCGGGCAGTACGTCGGTCAACGAGTCAACACGATACTGCCGCGGATCACTCCGCTCCGCGGCATATCGCAGCCCGGCCGTAATCAAGGACGTTACACCGGTTAATGCGAGGGCTTGCCCGGTGTTGCGGTCGACGAGGTCGCGCAAACCAGCATTCCCACTTTGATCGGCGCCAAGTACGTCCTCGAGCAGTACTGTCGAACCGTCGGGACGATCGATTCGAGTCCATGTAATCACGAGCCGCTCGGATGCGTCGTCAAATACGGTTGTATATGAGCCGGAGAGCCGACTGCCGCGAGGTAGCAAGAGAACGGCTCCCGTACGCGAGTCGAAGACGTCCTGGCTAACGTGCGCAACGGCGATGCCTGGCAGTTCAGTCGTAATCCCCTGCAGTAGCACCGCAGGGATAACGGTGCCAGGTGTGAGCGCGTATTCGTTAGGACCCGGCGGTTCGACCTGGCGTGTGGAGTCGCCATTGGAAGTGGCTGGAGGAAGACGAACACTCGCACTCACCTCGATCATAGGTGAAGCGTGAAGTGCGTCCTCTAGTTGCGAAAGCCGTTCTTCCTCACGGGTAGACGCGTTAAATGTGGGTGGCGGAGGCACACGGAGCACTGTATCGAGGTCGGCGATTAGATCTTCCTCTGGCTCTTCCTCCTCTTCTGGAATGAGACCTGGAACGGATCCATTGAGCAGGTCGGGAGGCGTCTCCTCGGCATTTGGCGGGGTGTCGGTGAGTGCGCTCGCGGACGCCGGCATCTCTGGTGGATCTGCCGCATCGATTTCGGCTCGGGTTTCGGGTTCAGGTTCGACAATAGGACTCGGATCGGATGTGTCTGAAAACATCCAAGTCAGGCCGACGACTACGACAGTCGCAAGCGGAACTACGATGAACAGAACACGCTTCATACTGAGTAGCGTTTGTATCGGGTTCGGCTCGTCTTGATTCGGTACCTGGTCAGCCATCAAAATTCTCCGTAAATATAGGTCGAGCGAACCGCTGAATCGCACCCGCATCGACGGGTCCAAAGTATCGAGAGTCAAAACTCAGCGCGTGATTCGGATTGATGACCCAAAAGTGGTTCTGAGGGACCACCGCGGGCCCGCGTGGAAGTGTAGGAAGCGAAACGCTAGAGCGTCGGACCTCCATTGCGCGGACGGTCGACAGCGGCGTCGTGATGACTTGCCCTGTAACGTTCACGCGATCGCCGGGCACTGCAGCGATTTGTTTCAACATCAAGCTCGAGACACACGGGTTGTCATCCGTGGGTGGTTCCTCCTGATAGAGTTGCCGATACAGCTCTTCGTCGAACGGCGGACACACGACGACCCAGTCGCCCAACCGCGGTGCGCGATTCTCGTCATACATAGTCCAGAGACCACGTGGCGCGGACCCGCTGTCGTTGATGAATAAATCAGGATGGCGAGCGGTATAGATGACGAACGAACACAACCCCAAAATGCAAGTTGAAACGATAAGCAGAGCGAGCGTAAATGGCTTCGTCAATTCGCACCCGCGGCGCCACCAACATTGACGCGCTCACGTACGTCGAGTTGCCGTTTTCGCAGATCAGGAGGGGTACGATCGTCGTGTTCCTGGGCGCCGTCTTCCACACGTATGTCGATTTCTCGCTCTCGCAGAACAGAAGGAGTACGATCATCGCGTCCCTGAGCTCGGGCCTCGAGCGTCCGAGGATCCGACGAGTCAGAAAGTTTGGGCGCGGGAATATCCTTTCGACGCTGAAGCTCTGGATCTAGAAAATAGAGATATTGTTTCGTCCGGATTGGGTATTGTCCGCGAATGAAGATGATCACGTCGCCAGGAGCGACGATCCGTTCTTTGCCGTCCTTTTGAGCCTGAGGTAGTCGTCCTACTTCATCGACGTTGATTAAGCGACGTTTATGCTCGGCGATTCCCTCGCTCACGTTCTCCGCAGTGATCTTGTTACGTTTTCCAGATTTACTGTAGCGCTTGGCAACAATCGTTGTGTCTCCAGCCGATTCGGAAATCCATTTAGCCGTCTCCAATTCGCCAGGAGCGAAACAAACCTTAATTTCACAGTTCGAACTCAACGCTTCGTTTTGAGTGTACTCCGCACGAAGTTGCTTTAGATCTTGACAAACCAACAAACACTTGATCCCGTATCCCGCTAAATACGGGAGAGCTTCTTCAATGATCGGGAGGCGCTTGAGTAATGGGAATTCATCGAGTGCTAGCAATAGTCGGCGGTTTGATGGCGACTGCCCTTGTTCGCCGGAAAAGTCAAGTTCATCCGTCAATTTACGGACGACCTGAGTGAGGATAAGACGTATGAGAGGACGCAATCGTTTCTGGTCTCCAGGGCGCACGACGAAGTAGACGGTTGCCGGAGATTTGTCGTCCATTAGATCATCGATGGTCCAGTCGCTACGTCCCGTGTTCTTAGCGATGGTCTTGTCACGGTATAGAGTTAGATGGTTACGCGCTGTCGACATAACACCGGAGAGCTCTTTAACATCGCGTTCGAAATTGCTCTGAGCTTCACTCCTAATCATATCGTGGGTCTCCGGCTCGCCGTTATCAAGTACACCATGGGGATATTTCCTGAGTTTGTCAAACTTTCGTTTTATGTTGTCGTCGGCATCGGCGAACCACGCCTCGACCTCTGCGAATGACGCACGTTTGTTATCCCGTTTTGCTACGATGCAGACGTGCAAGATGATTGCGGCGAGCAACGCATATGCCGCTAGACTAAAGTGCTTCTCACCGCCGCCACCATCTGGATCGACCAATATCTCAGCGATGTTCTGACAGTCGGCGACCTCGTGCTGAGTATCGACGCGCACTTCTGCCAATGGGTTAAATTTGGCGACATCCGGGGCAGTCGATGCCGGGTCGAACTTGAAGACGCGCTGCCCAAGCACCTCTTTACGACAGCCAGCAGAATACGCCCACGCCTCGCCTTTCGGGTCATAGACTAGCGCAGATTCGGTCCAACCGCGAAGTAATGTTGGGAGTACCACGGAAACGCCCTTACCGGAACGGGTAGGAGCGAATACGAGAGTGTGAGTTTTTCCGTCGTCCGTGAGCATCGTAACGTCCGATTTAGGTGAGTCCTGCCAAGTACCAACGACAACGCCATGACGTTTCGCAAGCGGCGCGCCGGTAAGACGCGCCCATACGCTACGCCTTGGAAGTAATCCAGAGTTTTTGATTTCGGTCGTGTTTGCCCACCGTGCGCTTCCATGTAAATCGACGATACCCCGAACCGTCTGACGGGACTTCCGGAAGTTCGAAAGCGCTAACCGGAGTGGGATAAATGAAAGCAGTAGGGGGTTCAAGCCTACTGCTGAGATTTCCAAGAGCATCGACGATGGCAAGCTACGCATTAATGCGAGCCACGCGGACCAATCGGGCCAAGCGAAAGACCAGGTCGTGTTGTAGCGCCAAGCGATGTACGACAAAGCGCCATAGTAGGCGCCAAATACGAGTGTTACGATCATGACCAGAAACACCGTCATCCAAATAATGGATCCAGTGCGTACTGTTGAAGGGCTATCGTAGGCGGCCAAGGGATTGCTCCTGTTCTAATGATCGATTTACGTTACGTTGTTGTCGGAGTTGATTGACGCGTGCCTGGAGTGCCTGGTCCGCGAACGTTAAGGTCTCCATCTCAATCGCGCAAATAGCCACGCTCGTCATAAATTCCTCACCACCATCGATCTCAAGTGGCGAGGCGTACCGTTCCTGTGCTGCAGCGAGGAGTGCGCGGACGGATTCCAAGTCGTCGCTGGTACAGTGCAGCCGCTTCCCATCATCGATCAGAGGAACTCCGTCACGACTCATTTCCGTACTGCCATCACGAAACACAGCGGTTGGCCGGCCTCGACGGTTTCTCGTTTCGTCGATAGACGAGACATCGCCGTTCGATGCAAGGTTCCAGGCAGCGGGTTCGTTGAAACGTGCCGAAAGGGATGAGAGCGCATCCAAGGATCTGCTGTCACCTTTCAGTGCACGATCAAGCAGCCACCGACGATAGGAAGGTACACGTGTAGGTGGCGAGCGAGTTTGGGCTTTCAGCTGCTGGTACCTGGTTCGTCGCCGTTGAGAAAGTCGACGATAGGCGCGTCGTTTTCCACGCGAATCCAGCATGAAGCTATACCTGATGGAACGAGCCTCACGTTGAAACGCTGCAGCATGGCGTGCGAATACAGCATTTCTTTGTGCGCTTGCACGTTCACGCGACTCGAGTGCACGATCTCGAAAAGTATCGAGGTCCTGTAAATACGTGCTAAAGAGCGAATCATTGAGCCGTTCATACGGGCGCTCCTCGTATCCGCGAGCAGGCGAGTCTAATTGAGTTCGATCCAACGGTTCGTGCCCGTCGATATGCCGCGATGGTTCAAAGGGACCAAGTCGTTCTTCCATTGATTGTCGTGACATGGCTCGATCGATTTTGCTCGCAGCCACAGCGCCAGGTCCGTTCAAGTTCACGAGTGACAGTCCTTGACGGTACCGGACAAGCGCGACGTCGTATTGCGCAAGTTGATCTTGCGTTTCTTCCCAGGACAGCGAGTTTTCGACGATGGCAGCCAATTCGTCACGACGCTCCAGAGCCCAGGTTTGGAAGGCGACAACGCCGCGGTGACGCTGGAGTTTGAAGGCTTCATCAGCAATGTGATCGTCCGTATCGATCTCGTGCGGTACAGGTTCTCGCTCGGATCGCGAACGTTCTTGTTCAGGCGGGATTGGAGGGATTGGTCCCAGCTGGCGTTCGAGCGATTTACGCGAAAAATCAGGCGCGATTGAGCTGCCGGCTATCGTCATCTGAGTATCGAGATCCACGAACACGACACCAGAACGGCGCGGCTCGATCTGGACACGGAGCGCTTCGAGTTCACTCTGCAGGTCATCCCATGTATTCGCGTGCTCGAGCGCTGTGTTGATTTTGTCCTTCGAATCCCGAAGACGGACCTGCAGCGAAAGCTCCGGATACCGATCATCGCGCCCATTGCATCGCTCCAGGCCGAGTTCGATCTCAAGTTGCGCGGCCTCTCTCTGTAGGCGGTCGAAATCCCGGGACGGCTGAATTGATCGATGGGTGACTGGATCGATGCGCGAGACTGCGATGTGCATGTGCAGATAGTCGGTGTCCGTGTGCACGACCCTAATGCGCTGAAGATGCTCCATACCCAAGGATCGAGTGAGTCGCTTTTCCACGGTCGCCAGCTGGTCCTCGGTAGGAATTTCCCCAGCAGGGAAACTGACGACCAAATGCATGGTCTTTTTGCGCGCCCGGGTATTTAGTGATTGCGTATCACGGATAACCTGAACAGCGCCATCGATATCTTGTTCGCGAACACCGCAATTCGTTGCAACTGCCGGAAAGCTCGCGTCCCGCGTCATGTAGCGTGAAAGCGTCGCGAAATTGTCTTCGTCTAGCCCACGGGTATCGTGTTTCTCGAGCTCGCGCTGTATATATCGCGCGAGGATGACAAAGCTGTCTTCCCGTTTCGGCTCGCATAGTTTTACAATCACCATGGAATTATGAAACGAAACTAGAAAAGCTATGGCCGAAGCTAACCAGTCGGCGCCACGACTTACCACTGGTGCCACGATCAAACTTCACACGGAACCGGTGAACTCGTTCATTCACACGCAGCGCACCCGGATCGGCCTGCTCGAGTTCGGCAAGCTGCTAAATAGAGTGTGCGACGATGCGCGGCACGACAATCCGGTCGCGGACTGTCTCCTAGTACGAATCGAGGAAAAAATGGAAGCGCTGCGCACAGAAATCAAGAGCGCGAGGGAGATCCTCGAGGAGTCACTGAAGGAAGTTGAACATTCGGAATATAGTGTTGAAATAGCAACGTCCGACAAGCCGTTCGAAACGAAACTAAGGTTCGGCTCACCTTACCCGTTTGTAGTCGCGAACGTGCTGCACGATCTAGATCGGACGTTACGAATCGCGTTTGCGGCTAGCCACGTTGGTGCGATCAGTTCGAGATCCCGGAGTGAGATCACCCAGCCGTTGTTCCGTCGGGTACGTGAACTACTCGATATGCCCCGGCACTATAAGTCGTCGAAAATTACGCGAAAGACTTGGGGCGAGCAAGACGCGCAAACAAAAGAAGCGTTCGAGGAACGCGTGGGTGGATCGATACCTAGTGACGTGCTGGCTGGATCTCGTCGCGGTGACCTGGCACCTGACCGCGTAAATCACGCGGTGCCGAGCGAACAGAACGAGGCTGATGTCTCGGTGGAAGCGGCAACGGCATAGAGCGTTCCGTCTTAGTCGGCTAACGTGAATGTTTGCTGGCCGACGTCGATTGGCGCTTTGGGTTCCAACGAGCAGCATACCCCCCATAAAATGTTTGGACGGCTTCTTGCTCGTCTGCCAGTTCAGAGTCGCGCTTTTTAGCTAGACGTCGACCTTCGCGCGTCCGGGGGAAGTACTCCTGACGCAATCTTCCGTCAATCGATCGCGCGACGCGATACGCGCGCCATTTGCCCTGCTGATGTTTGTAGACCGCCACTGCACGTCACTCGCTTCTATTCGTACAAGTGCTTCCGTTTGCAGTGTTCATGGCGTTACCTCTCGAAGTGTTCGTGCTCGAGTAGCCATGGTTAAGATCGGGAAGGCACGATCAATAGAGCCGTGTATCAGCGCACCGCCTTTTCCATGATCGGATGGGTCGATTGTTTTTACGACGTTGGCAGGCAGCTCCAGACTGAGGGGATTTGACCTATATGTGCCCCATTGTTTAAAGAAGAAAGCGATGTCGGCGTCGTGACAGCCGCGCTGTAGATCGTAGATCCATTGCGGATCGACTAATCGAGCGCGCGGGCCGCTTTCACCGCCGGCGATGACCCAGTCGACTAGACCTTCATCGAACCAGTCGGTGAGGTCGAGTGGACCAAGGAGGGGCTCGCAGGAGAGGAAGCGAATTGGCGCTGGGATTGCGGCCAGGTGTCGGATGCGTTTATTCGCTTCCGACTGGTTTTCGACCGTGGTGCCTACCCAGACATTGTCGGGCCAGTGCCCGGACGACCAGGAAACCTGGCGCATGACCGCGTGGGGTCGTTTTGTCAAGAGTAACCAATCCAGCGCTGGCGTTGATTCGATCAAGGTCTAGAGTTCCCGCCGCCATCCGTCGAGATCTGATCGTTCCTCAAACACATCCGCCATTGAGGCACAGAAAACCCGCCGCCGTCGTCCAGACGCCACGGCCTCGTCGTTCCATCGAAGCGGACCCTCCCAATGTTTGGTACCCATTGCTCGACGCGTAGTCGAGTAGCCCCAAACCGCGAACCCGAAACGGTTTGCAAGTGCTTCTGCGTAACAGTGATCACACGCAGCGGAAACCTTGGTGCAACCCCACCATGGATTGAAGGTGTGGTCCGTCCACTCGATCCGAGAGTAGGCGGCCAACTAAAACGTCTCCAATTCGAGTCTGCATTTATCCCGAGGTCGCAAAGAATAGGAAGAAATCGAGCTGTGCGCCGATTGAATATTCGCGAGTTTGAATCGGTACCTGATATGGCTATACTTTGGGTTCAGGTCTAAACGTCCTCGACCAAAAACTTTCGTTGGGAGTTTGAACACTTCCAACACACCAAGGTGTCGCTGCGATCTGCAAGACACCGACCTGGGTGAAACCAGGCACGATCGCCACCGAGTTCACTCGGTTTTCTACCACACAGATCTCACGATCTGTACTTACTCCAACCACTACGAGGACGTAGTTATGAAGACTCGCCAAGTGAGTTACTTCGACTTGTTCACGACGGGTGTGGGCTATCTAAATCGCGTTACGGAAATAACGATGGAAGAAGGTATGCCTTTCCTGACCGTGAAAATCGCCGCGCTGCGCGGACGAGCAGGCAACGTCAAAAAGACGTATTTCGATGCGAAAGTATCCGGTACGCAAGCACACGAATGGGTGCGAATTCTGGCTGACGATGTATCGCAAGGACGCAATGTTCTGATTCGATTTCGCTTATCAGATCTTGAAGGTGTTCCATACACTTCCAAGAAAGATCCCGAAAATCCCGAAACTCGCGTAAGTCTCCGGACACGCTTGATCGGTGTTGATTGGGCTCGCGTCGACGGCCAAGTTGTTCAACCCGAACAACAAGAGGTCGCCGCCTAAATCTGATCCCACGTTTACGTGGGCAGACGTTCCTTCGCCCTACTGGGGAGTTTCTCCCTAGCGGGCGGAGCTCCCCGGCTCACGCCGAGGAGAATAGCGTGGAAACTTCATTCATTATTTCAGCCCTTCTGCTAGTGTGGACGGTCACTGTGACCGTCGCATACGAGTTGGATTCGTTCGCACGGGGCGAGAGCTTCGTTTCGACAATTCCACAGCTAATCGGAATGTTGGTTTGTATCGTGATGATATGCCTCATTCCGTTTTACGCGAACGGCTAACAATCAATTCACGCGTTAGGTCTCTGACCGAACGCATACCCGCTAGGGAGAGTATCCCTAGTGGAGGCTCTGCCTAGCTTCACTTCCACTAGGAGGAAGCTATGTCGGGCCATTTCGACGATGCTTCGACCGGTGGGAACGGATTCGGTTACTCTGGCTCACGAGCCGGGGCAATTGCATCGGGGCTTCTTTTTGATGTCTCTGATGTTGCCCACGATGCTGGTTTCAAATGGCCAGTTGCGTTTACGCGCAACGCCTGGAACGAGTGCGTGAAATGGAGTGACGAGGATTCTGCCAAGCAGGTCTTCCAATCTGAAAAGATTCGGATGATCGACATCTTGCGAGTGTGTGCTTACACCATTCGCATGGCGGATCCGGAAGAGAATCGGATGAACTTCGAGATCACTCGAGTCCCTAGAGATGGGGAATCGATGGATGCATCCCGAGTTACGCTGCAAATTGTGGCGCACTTGGGTGATGAAGGGAAACCGGTCCTCACCATTCTGTTGCCGCCTGCAGCAGGGGACGCGTAGCGTAACCTAACTGCAGAAGCTAGGCGCTTTGATCTTTTGATCGAAGCGCCTTTTCTTTTTTTTTGGCCGGTATCTACCGGCTCAACCCTGTCGGGGAGTTTCTCCCTGATGGGAGTCGCTCCACGGCGTTTTACTGAGGTAGCGATATGTTGCAAAACAGGTCCCTACGGATTGTCGCAATTTGCGCGGTCCTGTACTTTGGGTATCTCGGCGCGTTGCTTGGTTTGAAGTTGTTCTACTTCGGTCCGTTCCAATCGCTCTCACAAGTTGTACTTGTGTGGATTGCGTTGGCTCTCGTGGCCGTGTTGGATCGAAAGTTTGAACTGATATAACGAACCTAGACAACCCAGCTCAATATGACGTACATGTAAGGGGATCATTTGATCCCCTTTTTCATATCTCGCGTAAACCCTATACTTGAACTAAATCGATACACGTCCTCAGTTCTTCCGTTGAGAGTTTGAACACTCTCAACATCCCAAGGTGTCACCGCGATCTGCAAGACACCGACCTGGGTGAAACCAGGCACGATCGCCACCGAGTTCTCTCGGTTTTCTACCACACAGATCTCACGATCTGTATTACTCCACCGACTACGAGGACGTAGTTATGAAATATCCACGAACGCCGACGAGGCGACCGCGGACGAATCGGCCGTATGGTCAATCACTTCAACGACGGTACGAAAAACCTGGACCTGTAAAGGCCGGACCTTCGAAGTTTGCTGTTGTTTCGACTGGTATGGGTTACTTGAAGCGGATCACGGAAGTGACGCCGATTGAAGGCATGCCGTATCTAGTTGCGCGAATAGCCGCGCTATCTGGTGATGTCAAGAACGCTAGGGAAATCAACTTCGATGCGAGAGTGTCGGGGACGCACGCACATGAGTGGGTACGGTTCTTAGCGAACGATGTCGCTCACGGTAGTGACGTGCTAGTTCGGTTTCGAATGCGTGACGTGATGAATCAATTCACGGAAGCTAACGATCCGAGCGCGGGTCTTCAGACTCGTCTGATCGCGATCGATTCTGCGCGCGTTGATGATCAGGACGTTCGTCCGACGCATCGACAAGCTGCGTAATCATGGATTACGTCATATGACGTAGGTTCGATTTTCCACCCTGACTGGGGAGCACTCCCCAGCAGGAGCCGCTCCTCAGTCTTTGCTGAGGTATTGGTATGTTTCTTTCAACAATCCTGATCGTCGCGATCTACATGATCGCAGTACTGACGATTGTTATTGCTGGCGTTAAGTGGGCTATTAGCCGCGGCATCGAGACAGATACAGTATTCGACGAGGTGCCGTTCATGGTATTCGTCTTTCTTATCATCGGTGCGTGGCTTACGATGGCCGTTTACGGTTAGCAATCGACTCCAGCAACAGATCTATGATCTGAAGCAAAGCGTCATTTCCTTTGAGGAATGGCGCTTTTTTTGTTGGCTACGTTGAATCTGCGGGTGTGGGACGTGGAATGAACTTGAGGGTATCAATGAAATGGCTGGCCGTTGAAGTGGTAAGTAGCCCGAGGAAATCTTCTACCACGATGACGCCGTCTTCAACAATCTCGTGCTGATCGAGTAGGTTGTAGATATAAGCAATTTGATTCTCCGTTGCTGGTCCCTTCGGATCAAGTTTTTCCGTTTTCGCGCCTTGGGTTCCAGCGGAAGCACCTTCGGGCCGATCCGCTTCAATTAGCGCCTCGATGTATTCAGACGCTTCCTTTCCGGAAAGTTCAGCGATGTTGTCGGGATAAGCCTTGAGGTCTCCAAACCACTCCGCATGGAACGATTCGCGTTTTCGACAAGGCGTTGAAGCAACTCCTTCTGTTTGTATGAAATGGACTTGGCAAGATCGTTTTGGGGCATTGGAAGATCCCGTGTAAAGTTATAGTTGGTTCAACTATAACAAGCTGCGCGAAAAATGGGTGATGGAAAACGTGTTCACGTATTCTTGAACCACAGAGACTACGAAGGCGTTGCGTCACGCGCAGAGCGTGCAGGCATGAAGGTCACTGGGTACCTACGGCACCTTGCGAGAGGTCGTATGCCTCCGCCAAAAGATCGGGAGCATCTCACCGCGAAGTTGTCCGTGTTGGCGAATACACTAAAACTATTAGCCGAGGAAGATGACACGTCGAAGCTTCGACCAGGTATTGTTGACGCGCACTTAAAGGCGACTGAGATACTGGAGAACCATCTGAGCACCAATGAGTAATCACGGCATACCAGAATCCGCACTGGACAAGCACATTGCTATTCTCGGGAAGACGGGAAGCGGCAAGTCGAATCTCGCGAAGCTAATTACGGAGGATTTACTCACACGTAAATCACGCGTGTGCGTGATCGATCCCACCGGTACGTGGTGGGGAATGAGGTTAATGGCGGACGGCAAGAATCCGTCGGGACACTCATGCGTGATATTCGGAGGGCAACACGGGGATCTCCCTTTGTCCGGATCGCATGGTGAAGCGATCGCCAAGGTGGTGTCGACGACGTCGACGCCGGCGATCATCGATACGAGGGCATTAACCGCCACCGAGCGAACCAGGTTCTTCACCGATTTCGCGGAGACGCTACGTGGCGCTAATCGTGGTGAATTGACGCTCATCATCGATGAAGCGCACCTCTTCATGCCACAAGCCGGGTCAGGAGCCGGGAAGGCATCGACGGCCATGCTTCATGCCGGCAACAATCTGGTGAGTTTAGGTCGCGGTGTCGGATTGCGAATCATCCTGGTGTGTCAGCGTCCGACGAAAATACACAAAGACGCGCTTACGCAAGTTGAGACGTTGGTGTCGATGCGGTTCACTGGACCACAAGATCAGAGGGCGATCGGTGAGTGGGTCGAGGACGCTACGGGTGACGATTTTGATCCGACGCAGTTGCGTCACTTACCCGTAGGGGACGCGTGGATTTGGTATCCAGAGCAAGATTACCTCGAACGGGTTCACACGCCCCTCGCGAGCACGTACGACAGCGGCCATACGCGCTCACAGAAAATGCCGGATCTTCCAAAGATCGATGTTGCCGCGATTGAGGCATTGCTGAAGCAGGACGCTTCCGGAACGAACACGGAAGATCCAAAAGCGCTGAGGCGCCGGATCACCGAATTGGAGCAGGAGCTTCGTCAACAAAGATCAAGAGCGATCGACGAGGACGAAATCGACAGGCGTGTAAACGCGAAGTTGACGGTTGAACGAGCCCGTCTCGAGACAGAAATGCGTGAACTCGTCGACGGATTGTCCGGGGAGATCGATCGATTCGGGAAGAAGCTCGAAGGCTTACGGCCGAAGACAGAGAGATCATTCGAGGACAAGAGCGCGGCAAAACCTGATGCTGACGCAAACCGAAATGGAACCAAGAAGGGGATGAACAGTACGAGCGAATTGACGGGTCCGCAACAACGGATCTTGACGGCGCTCGGGTGGTTGGAGGATCTAGAACTTGCGGATTGCGCAAACCGCGTCCAGGTTGCGTTCTTGTCCAGATATAAGCCGAAAGGGGGTGCTTTCAACAATGTGCTTGGATCGCTGCGATCTCGTGGCTTGGTCGACTATCCACGGAGTGGAGAAGTCGAGCTAACGAAAGAAGGTCGCAAGTATGTTCCGTCGCTTGAGAAACCACTTACAACGAGCGACCTGCAGGATGCGGTCATGGCGCGCTTGAGTGAACCACAACGGAGAGTACTCAGACCGTTGATCTCCGCGTTTCCAGATCCCATCGATGTCGACGAACTGGCACGTGTGAGTGGGTACGAGAAAGGCGGTGGCGCATTTAATAACACCCGCGGCAGTCTCCGATCGTTGGGCCTCATCGAATATCCACGCGCGAAGCAAGTTGCTGCTCGGGAAGTGCTATTTCTCGAGCGGATCAGATACGCATGAAAGAAACGGAACTATGGAAGGAGTGGTCTCGATGAAAATAACAGGATATGGAATTCCAGAAACGGCGCTGAACCATCATATCGCCATCCTCGGTGCCACTGGTTCCGGGAAAACGAATTTCGCGAAGGTGCTTGCGGAAGACCTGCTGGCGCGGAAGAAGCGAGTCTGCGTGATAGATTCAATAGGATCATGGTGGGGAATGCGGTTACTCGCAGATGGCAAAACAGCAGCCGAACATGAGTGCGAGATCTACGGCGGACCATACGGTCTGACAGAGATGTGCGTTTCAGATGGTGAAGCGCTCGCGAGTTATGTGTCGTCGCACCGAAACCTGCTGACGATCATTGACACGAGCCTGCTGAAGGCAACGGAACGACCGAAGTTCTTCCGCGAGTTCGCTGCAGAATTGAACGTGCGCTACGGTGGCGAGCTAACGGTGATCGTTGATGACGCGTATGACATCATGCCACAAGCCCCGTCTGATTTAGATGAGGAATTGAAGTCGATGTGGAATGCCGAGCACGATGTGATATCGCGCGTTCGGCGTGTTGGTTTAAGAATCGTCATGGTATCGCAGCAAGCGAGATCGATTGGGGACATCGGGCTGAGTAGAGTTAGGACGTTGGTGTGCATGGGATTCAGTGTCCCGATAGACAAAAAGACGATAAGCGGATGGATAGAGGACGCCAATCGAATGGGTGTCGATATCGTCGATAGCCCCTTGGAGGTATCAGGCTGCACATTCACCGACGTTGATAGCGTTAAATACGACGAGGCCGCGACGACGAAACGTACACCACGCGGAGACGCGTGGATTTGGAATCCGGAGCAGGAATACCTAAAACGGGTCCATACACCCCTGGCAAGTACTTACGACGTAGTCGGGGCAGTAATTTCAGGCGTCGGCCTCGCTAAGAAATGGAGATCGCGCCGGTCTCCACAGCACCCCGGGTGAGCCGGCATACACCGGCCGAAAATGTTGCTCCCATCCATGTGAGCGCCTTATTCGGCTCCGCAAGAAGTGGAGGCGCTAGCGCCCCTCCGCAAAAATATCCTATCGATCGACGACGTCGACCTGGTGATTCAGGCGCGATCGGGTAGGTTCAGACGACGGCGTGTAGATATTTATTGCACCGATATCGCCAGAAATTAGGAAATGAGTGCGTTTATGGCACACGGAGATGCCGCGCCGGCGCTCACAGCGCTCCGCGTGAGTAATTACCGCCGAAGAAGGCGCTACCGTTAACGTGAGCGGGTTAAATAGATCCAAACCCCGCTAAAACATGACGGAATTCCGGTGTTATCTGCGGCCGCGGCAATGGACCATACAGTGGAACACTGTGTCGATCAGCGGGTTCGAACACCACTGGGAACGTCTAAATCTTCGCAGTACTTCCGAGCGGTTGTGCGTGAAATCTTGAATAAAACGGCCAGTCGGCTGTACGATAAACCGTTCTTGCGCAACGAGCGTAATTCATTGAACTCTAACTCATCCAGTCGTCTCGGCCGGCCTAATTTGGTTCCATTTGCTTTCGCAAGTTCGAGACCATCAAGAGTGCGTTCACGATTGCGATCACGTTCGAACTGGGCGACGACTGCAAACACGGCGAACACGAGTTTCCCCGCTGCAGAAGTCGTATCGATCTCAGGTTCCGCAAGCGACACGATATCGGCCTCGCAACCATGGATAGACGCGACAAGATCGAACAGCTGGAGTAGATCGCGGCCGAGTCGATCGATTTTGGTGACCACGACGACATCGCCGGGCCGCAGTTGATCCAGAAGGCGATCGAGTTCCGGGCGACGCTTTCTGGCACCACTTACCCCATGGTCGACGAAGATCTTCTCACAACCTGCAGCATTGAGTGCCGTCTCCTGTTGTTCTGTGTGCTGATCGGCGCGAGAGACGCGAGCGTAACCTAGGCGCATGATTGGGTGGGCGAAAAACGTGCAGAAATGTTAGTGAGTTTCCGCCCAATTTAACGTACGGATTTAGGGGTTAATTTAGGGCAGTTCGATATCCGGAGTAAAACGACCGTTTTCTGCCAGGGAGCAAGCGCCAGGGTCTAGCGTTTCCTTGGTCTTGAGCCGAGCGATATCTAAGGATCCAGTTCCGTCAACGCAATGACTTGCAAGAGAATCCAAGTGGTGAAGATTCCAAAAAAGAGTTGGATGGTAAATTCCCACCATGGGATAGGCAACCCCGTGACGAGGGCGACGATCAATCCTACAATCAGAAAGACCTTCGCGACCTCCTTTAGTAGGACGAGACCAGTAAAAACGAAGAGCCTCACTGTTAAGCCTCGCGACGCGTTACTCTTACTGAGCAGAGACGTTGATCACTGGGTGACGCAGAAGTTTAGGACGAAATAAGGTGGTATATTGTTGTGTGGTAGATTGTCACCGACGCTACTTGTAGGACCAGGACTTGCATACTCATCGCAAGTGCCACCGCACCGCATTTTATTGCCGCTGTGCCCTCTGCTTTGTGTGTGAGTGTGTGATGCGAGTTCCTCAACAGTTAGTGCGTGAGCGTATTCACCTTCCTCGTCAATACTATGAATATCAAAAGTACGAGCAATACCATTGATGTCTTCACCCCTACCGCTGGCAACCAGAAATCGTCCTGATGCGTTATATCGCTTCCATCGATTGCCTAGTTCAGAACAATCCTTATCAGTCAAAAGAATAGCTTCGCTTAGAGCCGTAGGCGCACCTCGACCGAAGTCAAAACCATCCGTGTAGGCAAGTGTGACTAATACAAGCAGGTAGCTCACAACCGCTGCGAGTATCAGAATTATGATCTTTTCGGGCCATTTCCATTGAAACACGTTGAATTGTGTCATGTCGCTGACTCCTATACTGATCAGTTCAATTCTAAGCGGAAGCTACTCCGCAATATGAAATCCGAGTTTAGCGAGTCTACACGGCGCTTCAATGGGAGTGCCGAAAAGATCGGCAAACACGGTACCTCTAACGATTTTCATTAACACATGCGCGGCATAGCAAGGACGCTTGAAGAACACGAGGATTGCGATGAGCCTGATGAACTTGATGAGGAAGGTCAGTCGCTACCGAATTTGACGGACTTCAACGAGAGGCGAGAGGCATGCGACACGTGGTGTTTGGGGGACGTGCAAGCAATTCGCCTTCAAATTCGGCTCTCGAGCTCATTCAATCAATTGTTTCCCGGTTTACAAATCAAGATGCGAATGTCGCTCCCAAAACGTAGATCTAACCTATCGATCCCTCGGCCGCTCTAGCGTTTCGCTGATCGCTGGTGCAAGCGTGTTACTTACGCGTCAAAATCCAAGCAAGTCCAAGTCCTAGTAGACTGGCTGTAAGACATCCGATCTCTATACGCCTTTGTCGTTGGCGAGATTTTTCTCGACGACGTTTTCGGTCGTTAACAAATCTCACGATGGCGATCACCGCGCAGGTAACGCCCGCCACGGATACAAGTATTTCCATGTAGTGCTTTCCTCATTCATGCCCGCGAGCCAATGAATCTAGAGTAGACGTTCGGTACGACAGTAACCCACATCGGCTAGCAATATCTACTGCATATTTTCTAACAAATCACTTGTTACGGCACGAGCGCCGGGTGGGTCCCACCATATCGCAGAAAAATCAAGAAATCCTGGACTTCGGATTTCTTTACATTGATCTAATTTGGGGTTTATTGGAGTCGCCGACTTCACACACTTAATTCGTCTATGTAAAAACACGTAATAAGTGGGGTAATCCAACAATATTTACGATAACAATCAGCGATCTTTTTGAAGTTGAGGCATTAAGCGTGATCGATGAGCGACGTGGCTACCAAGCGGGTCTATCGTTTTGCAGGCAGACGTAGTTGACTGCGCAAAGCACCAAACCAAGGATTAAAACCCAGTTAGGGATTCGAGGCGGAGAGAGGGTGATGCTCGTATTGATCAGTGTCCGGAGGTGTTGGGTGGGATCGGTCGATTCGGGCAGCTCAGATACAGAACCTAGTAGGTGCAACTGGTCGCCGCGCAATTCAAATGCGTCTGCAGATAGATGACCACCAGATCCTGCGGCTTGAAGTACCACGACCACATCGTTCGAACCGTCGCTGTTGATATCGTCTGAGAGAAGCGATAGGACACGCCCATTGCGTTCTCGAACAACGCCGTAAACGAATGCATCGAACGGCCATTGTGGGTCGATTGGATTGTAGAGTGTTAGCGCGTAGCTGCCTATGCTGCGCGGTTCATTCCGCCCCTCCACAACAGTTACTACGTACGATTTACTCGGCATCTCCAGGGTGTGTATTGCTGTACCAAGAGTCTCGGATTCCGCACCGACCGGCAAAGCCAATCCGAAGCAGAATAGAAAAGCTCTAGTGTACGCGGTTCGTAGGAACCGAATCCATATACGCGTTCCGTTCATTTTGCGTCCCCGGGATGTTAGTCGTGAAATCGTAATGTGTGAGTATTCATCGCGCTAAACGAAATGCACCCGTTTAGGGTGGTGCGTTTTTTATTTGAATCTGTCTAACCGTCGTGATAGCGCGGTTGATAGCGCTGGTACACCACGGAGAGAAGGAAAGAATCGAAAATGACGCCCGATGCGAATAAGTCACCGTTTCAGATATGTAGGGATCGAGTTTGGAAGATCCTGGAAGGTTTTTTCGACGACATAGACGGGGTGGTTTGTGATACGCATGATGTCGGCCGCGAAAGGAAGCACATGGTATTTGGCGTCATCTGTCGTGAAAGTTGGCCGATAGTTCCGATAGGGGAGGAGCTATGGCGCGATATTCTGACGAGGGAGTGGGAGGAATCTCACCGGAACCGCCCGTTGCGTGGCCATGAGCTCGAATTGGTTTTATATAGCCTGGCTGAGCGAGGAGCGTATTCAAGGCCAAGGAGCGGGGGTGGAGGTTGGCAATTGACTGCGCGAAAAGAGCACATGCTAACTGCGCAACCAAAGCACATGAAGAATGGAATAGACGGTCGTCTCGGCTTTCGCCCAAATGACACGCGCCGTTCGCGGGAGAAGAGAGCACTACTCTAGCCGTGTTGTGCGGCATCTAGGATCCGACTGCCTCACACAGCGCTCCGCGTGAGTAATTACCATCGAAAACGTTGCTCGCATAACGTGAGCGCGTTATTCGACTTCGGAAAATGGGTTAATTTGGCGGATTTACGCCTTTAGTCAGCATCCGCGGCAAAGGAATCCATGCCGAATTCATCCGGCAAACCGCTTGTTAATCTTCATTGACATTGTCGCCAGATTCGTCGATCCGGCCACACAGCCAATCGAGCGACACCCCCAGTGCTTCAGCAATCGCCAGCGCATTAGCCAGGAGCGGATTGGTAACGTCCCCTTTCTCGATCCGAGTGACGGCTCGTTCGCAGAGGCCGGTATCTTCGGCCAGTTGAAGCCTCGTCATGCGTAAATCAACCGATCGCACGTAAGCGATCCGTTCACCGAGTGTACTGGGGTTTTCTTTCACGTAGTAGGTTCTGCCGCCTCGATCGTGATTGATCGCAAGCCGAGCCTCGGTATCGTGTTCCATGCGAAATGATCGGATATGTGCTACGTGATCTCTTCGCGAAGGATCGATGGCATCGAGGCAGCCCCGATGTATGCAGTATCCGGAAGTCGCTTCCTGCCTCCGTCGGCCAGCAATTTGATGCGCCGCATCGATCGGTAGTAGACATACCGTTGATGGCAATTAATGATGCAGCCGGAGATTACGAGTCCAATGGCAATACCACCAAATCCCGCCAATAACCGGTAATCCGTGGTTACGAGTAGTAGGTATTTCATCTCGCGCCAAATTCCTCGGGCAAACCGATAGTTAGAGCTGGCTTTCCGGCGTTGTCGGTCGTAGCAACGATGATTAGTGTTGCCCGACGAGAAGACGTACACTCGCCATGACCAGGCGCGGTGAATGTAAGCCGAGTCAGTTCCTCGTCCCACCGCCTTCGAATTTGATTCTCGGCGGATCGAATTAGCTCGCGAACCCGATCGGTGTTTTCGATATTGAGTGCTGGGATTGTGCCTTTGGATTGTGGTTCGATCGCGGATTCCCATGCCCTCCGGGTGATTGCGGTCGGGAGCTGAAACGAGTCCTCTCGTGCGATTTCTGTGACGTCGATGAGATCACCACTGTTAAGGGCTTCCGCGCGTTGCGGGTGTCGATGGAAGATCGTGACGCTCATTGTTGGAATTTGGTAGTCGTCGAGCCTTACCGGGGACGAGTTGGTTGAACAGGGAGTGAGATCACAGTTGTACATGCGCGGTAGAGACTGAGCGGCTCCGGCTTACGCGCCGGCCGAACTGCGAAGCAGAGAGAGACTAATCCAGTGGGTCGTTTCATCGTAGGACCTGGTAGTTAGTTTAAAAATCTATTCTAAATCGATCGTGCAGGAGGATGAGATGGTTATTTGGTGTCGGATCGTTTTTCGATGTAGAGCTTGTAACGTCGGTGGTATTCAACAATCCCTCCCCAAATAAACATAACGACGAGTGCTCCGTTTACCACGGTGGCTAACCAGGCGCCTTGTTGCGCCGCGCGTATGGCCATAACAAAAATGATGATGGCCGCGACGGGATAGAGCACGTCCCAAACGCGGCGCCAGTATCTATGGTTAAGGATATCGAGGAGGGCAGGACGTTTACCTGAAGCCCGTCTCAAATCTACTGCGGCAAGCGCGGCGGCAATGCCCGACACAATTGGTATGGGGAAAAGCAGGAAGCTTGGGTTCTGGATAACCAAATTAAAGAAGGACGCCATCTACGGCAGATCCAGAAGGGTACTTTCGTATTCTAAGATGAAATTCCGCGCTCACAGAGGCCCGCGTGAGTAATTACCACCGAAAACGCTGCTCCCATCAACGTGAGCGGGTCTATTGGACCCGGATTTGGCACAAAATGGCGGAAATTCCAGGCTTTTTGGCGACCGTCACAACGGATCGATCTCGATGCGCTTAGCAGTCTGTTATGAAATTACGGATAGTGTTAGGTGATTGGCTCGTTCAGGATGGTGGAGCCATCCTCGCGCCAGCGGACAATCGCGTCGCGGAGGATGACTGCATTAGGGAACGCTTCGAGATCGAGTTCCTGGAGCCAGGTGAGATGTTTCATAAAGCCTTGGGTGGCTTCGCGATTTCCAAGTCGACTCTGCAGCGCGAATTGCCACAGATCAGCGAGCTTGTCTGCAACCTTGATGGCGTGGGTGTGTTCGCCGTCGTGACCGGTCCAGCGGTACAACGTTGCTGCTTCAGCTTCGTTGCGCGATTTCGCCATGGCCGCATCGGAGCGTTTGACGACCGCGGATATATCGCCGTGGACGAGCTCCGCGACGTCGTGAAGGAGCGCCGTTTTCAAGTCGTTGGCTGAACAATCGGGGTCGATAAGTGACAAGATGATCGCGACGTGCCAGGAATGATCGGCGACGTTCTGCGAGGGCATACACGGGTGCATGTGCCAACGGGTGGTTTGTCCACTAAGAATCGTAAGGAGCGATCGCTCCTGGTCCCAAGATTCGAGGGTGTCTTCGTCGCGGGATTCCGGTAGCGTCGGTCGGGTCATCGAGTCTAGAAACTTGAGTAGGCGTCGTTTCTCGGATGACGGACGTACTGAATCCTTCAGGCGTAAAGGTTCCGAATTGTTAGCCATGTTTAAGCTCGACGCGGAGATAAATCGAATTCTAGATGGGTCTACAGATCGTGAGGTCCCGGAGATAGTTGAATGCGCCGAGAAGGCTAGTGACAGAATCGAGCTCGATCTGCGTAAAGCACTAACGATCTATGCGCTGGTGATAACCACGCAAAATGTGTGCGATCGATCGACGAGCGGATCCGGAGGATCTCGCACGCGCAGGGATTAAAACGACGGAACAGACGCACAGGTGGCTAGGATGAAGGGGGCACCGGTGTGGTCGTCGATTTGTCGTCGACAGTGTGCATCGTACCGTGTGTCCGGCGCAGGAATACAGAGATGACGGAGTAGCCAAAGAGCACTGCTAAACCGACCAGTGCCGCGACGGCGAAGCGGCCTTTAGCCAGCATTTCCCATGCGGCTCAGTACCCAACAGCGATACTAATAACGGAATAAGTAGTAATCAAGGTAATGCGGCCGACGCGTCGCTTCAGAAATGAGGAATCCATGAACGGTCTCTATCGATTTCCAGAATTCTAAGATGGACTGGTTAGCCTGGTGGAATCAAGTCCGCGACATCAATCGAGTTATCGAGGAGAGTCATTTATTTAGTTGCTTCGTTCTCGAGTGATTTACGTCAAGGACCGAGAAATTGCGTGTCCAGTGGATCGTCTCTAAGGCGCGCAATTCCTCCTAGTAGTCAGAGTCGCGGAACGCGAAACGGCGCAACAGGGAGCGATTGGAGAGGGGGTTTTGAGGCTAAAACGCCGGAAAGGACCGATTTACGGCAGATCTGAGCGAATTCACGTCGAATCGATCGACTTCGAAGCCGCGGGCATAGGACTTGAAAAACGCTACAAAGATGCTTATATTTGAACCAAGGCATGAAGAGTGTGTCTACTTGTTGAAGGCCCGACAAGTTTCTTTCTCGCCGCGAAGCGTCGCGGGGGGTGGTGTTCGATAAGGAAGATGAGATGTGTTTAAGAGAATTGAGATTAATTGGAGGTGCCGCGGTCGCGGCGGTCCTCGTGTCGAGCGCGATCGCGCAAGAAGATCCGGAGTTACCTGGTAACACGCTCGCAGTCGCGACGACCGAGCGCAGTTACGATATCGACGACATCGAGGAGATCTTCGTCGAAGGTGAACGGATCCACGGCGACGACATGAATCTCCTAGAGATGCACCGGGTGTATCGATGGAAGGAGACGGCCGCGCGAAGTTTCAAGTCCGGCCAGTACGAGAAGGCGTTTCCACAATTGTCGGTCCTGGCTAGGATGGGATTTAAAGATGCGCAAGCACGGCTTTCCTACATTTATCTGCACGGCCTCGGCGGTCAGCAGCAGTCGAACATGGAAGCGATTGGCTGGCTCGGCGTAGCCGCAATTGGCGAGACCAGGCCGGCGTATCGGAATCTGTTCAACGAGATGATGGCGCAAATCCCGGACGAGCATCGCGCGTCAGTGGACGCGCACATTCAGTCCTACCGCGATAAATACGGGGCCGAAACGCTCGGTGTTGCTTGCGATCGAAGTCGAACCGGTCACATCTCGAAGTTTGTCTGTCGATATTCAGCTGAGGCGAATGAGATATTTATCTGGCGGAATCTGCACGCTTTCTTTAACCAACCAAGTAGCTAAGGACCCAATCCCGATTCGCCGCAGGTGTAACCGGTGAGGCATGAAGCGCCGAGGTCATCAAACGGACCGGAGCAAAGCCCCGACACCGTGTAATAAACCTGTGTCGGGGACGAGCAGTAATTACCTGGACCAAAGCACGCGCCGACTGATCCGGTGCACACGAGCGTTGCTTCGATGTAGCACTCGTGCTCAGTGTAGACAACCGTCCAATTTTCACCTGGGATTTGGTCTTCTGGAAATCCGACAGTAGGTTTAGGCGGACAGCTCCACTCGACTTCGCACATGTTTTGGGACTCGATCGGCGTCATGTTCGGACAACAGCAGTTCGGGTAATTCTTGCTTGAATCTGAGCACGCGTAGTTAAGGTTCGGGCAGTCGTTCCCCACCGAAATATTCGTCCCGTTGCAGCAGTCCTTGCATTCGGTGTCGCGATCGTTTACGAGCGTGCCGTCGCCGCACGAGGGCTGAACGGGACAGTAGCTCGTGAGCGGAATGTTCGTGTTGTCCCAGCAGTCCTGGCAATCAGTCAATGCATTGCACACTGCCGTGCCGTCGCCGCATTGATCCGCTGGTAGCGGACATGTTGCATCGACGTGGATGTTCTCCCCGCATTCGCAGGTCTTGCACTCGGTTGCAGGATCAGTGACAAGCGTACCGTCACCGCAGGTCGGTTGGATCGGGCAGACGTTTGGTGGGCAAGCCGACGTGTCGTTCCAGCACAGTACTTCGACTGGACACAATGTGAATACGTGGACGTTCGTGCTGTCACAGCAGTCCTGGCAATCAGTCAAAGCATTGCACACGGCCGTGCCGTCGCCGCATTGATCCGGTAGTGGCGGACATGTTGCGTCAACGTGGATGTTCTCTCCGCACTGGCAAGTCTTGCACTCCTCTATCGGATCCGTCACTGGGGTACCGTCGCCGCAATACTGCTCCCCCGGACACGTAGCGCCGACGTGGATGTTTGTGTCATCCCAACAGTCCTTGCACTCGGTCGACGCGTCGCACACGGCCGTCCCGTCGCCGCATTGCTCTGGTGGTAGCGGACACGTCGCGTCAACGTGGATGTTCTCCCCGCACGGGCACGTTTTACATTCGGTATCGCGATCAGTGACAAGCGTCCCGTCGTCACACGAAGGTTGAAGCGGGCACATTGCGGTGATGGGGATGTTGGTATAGTCCCAGCAGTCCTTGCAATCAAGCGATGCATCGCACACGGCCGTACCGTCGCCGCATTCTTCCGCTGGTGGCGGACACGTCGCATCGACGTGGATGTTCTGCCCGCACGGGCACGTTTTGCACTCCGTTAGCGGATCCGTCACCGGGGTATCGTCGCCGCATGTCAGCTGGTCCGGTTCTTGTGGGCACGTAGCGTCGACGTGGATGTTGGAGCTGTCCTCGCAGTCCTTGCACTCGGTCGCAGGATCGGTGACGAGCGTGCCGTCGCCACAGGTCGGTTGGAGCGGACACGTCGCGGTGATGGGAATGTTGGTGTCGTCCCAGCAGTCCCGGCAATCAAGATCGGAATCGGTGACGAGCGTGCCGTCGCCACAGGTCGGTTGCTCCGGACAGGTCGCTGGTGGATTGACCGTCGAACCATCCCAACACGTGTCGCCTGTCGGACAGTTGTCATCGACGTATATATTGCTGCCGTTATCGCAGTCCTTGCAATCGGTTGACGCGTCCGCCACGGCCGTGCCGTCGCCGCAATATTCGAATATCGGCAAGTCCGGACACGACGCGCTGATAGGGATGTTGGTGCCGTCCCAGCAGTCCTGACACTCGAGGTCGCGATCGGTCACGGGGGTGCCGTCGCCGCAGGCATGGTCGTCCGGTTCCGTCGGGCACGTGGCGTTGATGTGGATGTTGGTGCCGTCGGAACAGTCCTGGCACTCGGTCGATTGATCGAATACGGGGGTACCGTCACCACACTGTTCCGTGGGTTCAGGGGGACACTGATCGACGATGTGGATGTTCGAGCCGTCCCAACAGTCCTTACACTCCGTGGCGGTATCGACGACCGCGGTACCGTCCCCACAACGCGGAATGATGGAAGGACAGGTGTCGCCGATGGGAATATTCGTGCCGTCGGAACAGTCTTGGCAATCTGAAGCGCGAGACGTCACGGGCGTGCCGTCGCCGCAGAATTCCTCCGTCGCCGGCGGCGGTGGCGTCGACGACGCCGTCGACGAGGGAACGAGGCGCCACTCGCGATCCGGAATTGAGGTTCCCGGGAAAATGCGCACACACGTTACCGGCTCGCCGGCATGGGTGATCGCGATCCCACCGGTATGAACGCCATCGGGTGGCAGGCACGGCTCGCCGACGGTCACCATGGCGCCAGGACCGAAGTTGAGGCGATCCTTCAGATGGGTGCCGTGCGGACCGCTCACGTGCATCGAGTGCCGCTGAATCAGGCGTTCGAGGGGATCGACGTACACGGGACGAAACATGATGCGAAAGCCACCAGGCTCAGCCGTATAGGCCCCCTTGCCCGCGAGTTTATCGACGATTTGGGAGGCTTGGGCTTCGTTGTCCACCACGGTCGTGAGGACCTGGTCGCCGCCGATGAGCTGCAGTTCGTAGGGGCGTCCGACGCCGTTGCGATGAACGGACGTTGGGGAGTGGACCTTGATGCCTGGCATGAGGATCTGCATGGCGGTGTAATCGATCGGGCCAGTGAAGCCAGCGCGGCGATAGGCACGCTCGGCTTCGTGCAAACGCGCGAAGCCGACCACGGTCCCCCAGACCGAAGCGTAGTGCTCGGCGATGCGATACCCGTAGTTCAAGGTCACGACGATGCCGGCGACGATGAGTACGCCGAGCATCGCGTCAATAAGGAGCGCGCCGCGTTGTGGTGATTTCATAGCGTGCAGTAAGTCAGTGGGTTTGCCAGGTACCACCGTCGCATTTCATCAACGCGCCACCGGCGTTGAGCGCCATGCCGGTACCGTTGCATGACGCGCCCGCGGACACGGTGTTCTGGAGCCATAGTGGTCGATTCATCCGGTTGGTGCCGTCCGTCAACAAGGTTTGCTGCATCAAGGCGATGCCACCTGGGTCAGGCACCGCGACCGTGATCTCGAAGCCATTGGTGACGGCCGCGTAAGCGCCATTCGAGCCAAACTCCCTGACAACCGCCTGCGCATGCGCTTCCGTGCTAATCGTCGTTGCCAACGTGAGGGTCCCACCAACGATAGAAAGCGTGTAGCGCCCGCCTTCGCCGTTCACGCCAGCCTGCATCGGGTCGACGGTGTCGACCTGCAGCAGCGGCAGGTACGGGGTCAAGTTGGTAAACGAGGCTGGCCATTGCGAGACGTTGTCAGCGCGGAACGCGTAAAGTCCTTCGATCAGCGTGAGGTAGCCTTCGGCGGTGCGCCGCGAGGCATTGAGATCTTCGCTCGTGCGCCACCAATGGGCTCCGAGCGTGACGACCGTGAACATCAGCGCGATGAGGAAGATACCGCCAATGGCCTGCATTACGGGCAGACCCTATCGAAGACCGCGTCGAAAAACTCGTGGGTCCGGTCCCCACCTGGGACCGGAAGAGAAAACGTGTCGGAACGAACGATGTTCGAGGCACTATCCACCGTGAACACAGTAACGGCCTGCTGCCGATTGGCGTTACCGTCAAATGTCATTCGCCAGGAACCTTCGTCGTCGACGTTCGCATGTGACTGGCCGACGCCATTAAGCGTGGTGCGCACCGCGCTCAAAGCGAGCGCGGTGTTGGGGAGGGTGCACCGAGATGACGTCATGTGGTCACGATACGCGAGGGCGATCGAAAACACGGTTTGCGCATCGCGCCGGTGATCCAGCGCGTCGTCGATCGCCCATGCGCTCACAGCGACGATTCCGCCAAGGACGATGGAGAGCCCAATACTTAACGTGAGTGATCCGAGCGACATACTGGTTGGGTCTATTCAAGGATGAGCGTGAGTGCCCCGGCCGTGCTGCATACGGCACCTGCCTTAAAGCCCGAGACGTGTTCATCAACCGTGGTCGTTGCGGTGGTTCCCGGATCATCCGTGAAGAATCCCATCAACGCCAGGCAGTCCTCTTGAGTCGGCGCGGTATACACAAGGCTTGCATCCGTACCGCCGGAATATGCTGCGATCGTGACACCTAATCCATACACATTGACGGCGTTGTTGCCGTTTAGCGACATGCCGCCCATGGTGTAGCCGTTGTCGTCGAGCACCTTTGCGTTGGTCAAGTTCGTGTATAGACCCCCTTGTGCGAAGGAGGAGCGGAAACTACGTGCACTGTTCGCGATCGCGTTGATCTCGGTCAAGGCGCGCGTTTGATTGGCCGTTGATTGTGTATCAGCGAACGCGACGAAAACGATGGCCGCAATGATGGCAATTGCGGCGACAGTTAGAGTCATTTCCAAGAGTGAGTAGCCTCGATTGCGCGACGAAGCCTTGGGGACCTGGATTGGCGATGATGATTGGTTCATGGATAGATTCCAGTAACGAAGGGTTAGAAAACGCCGATTTGAGACGTGATGGACTGTGCGGCGTTGAAAAGCCCGTGGAACATGAGGACGAGAAAAGCGACCGTGAGCATCATGAACGAGAACTTCATCGCACGGGCACGGACGGTGTAATGGGTGGAAAGCAGTGCTTCCTGCATCGCGGCGAGCGTTTCGAACGCGTTCGGATAGCGTTCACGCTCCTCCCCGGGAACGAGTGATTCAAGGAGATCTGCGACGTCGGTGGGAAGTAAGCGTCCAGCAAGACTTTGCGCGTAAGCACGGCCGTCACTGACGTCTTGCGTCGCGAGGGGGATCATTGCCTGCACGTAGGTGGAGCGATACGCGTCCGCGAACGCACTGAGCGTTTGCAGGTGCGTAGCGCCCTGGCGGGACATCGATGCGGCAAGGCGGCAATAAGCGATCGCAACCTGGTCGAGCCAGTCGTGGTTGAAGAGCGTCAGCATCCAACGCCGTTTAGTCAGGCGCGAACGTCCCCACCAGCAGAACAACAAGAATGCCATGAAGAGGACAAGAATGGCGGGTCCATACGTCTGGAGCAAGGTGGCCACCTGGTAGAGCGGCATAGCCTCCAACGCGGCGGCGTCCTTGACGATATCCCGCAGCAGCAAGGGCGATACGGACACCATGCCGATTGCGACAGTTGCAGGGACGAGCTGGAATGCGGCAGGTCTAAAGGCGCCGGTCAGGAAGGTTCGTGTACTCCGTTCCGCGTCGGTGAGTTCCGTCAGTGCATCGGACAGGGTGCCGTTCTGTTCGGCGACGCGGAGGATACCGACGTCGGCCATAGGCAGGTAGCCACTCTCAGCGAACCCGACACTAGCCAAGCGTCCTTCTCGAGCGGCTTGCGCACCGTGTCGCGCGAGATCACGAATGCCAGGATCGAGGTTTACCTTCTCGCTTAACATCTCGCATATCGTTAATGGTCGAACGCCCCCGCGGGTCTGCGCAGCGAAGATTTTGTAGAACATTGCGCGGGTCGTGGTGTCGACGGCGATATGGCTTCGATACCAGTCGCGCAGGTGTCTAATGACGGACACTATCCGTACTCCGTGTAGGTTTCGATCGAGCCTGTGAGAAGATCTCGTCGGGTATCGAATCGGCGGATCCGATGCGGCCGATGACCCCCTCGGTTTGGATAGGGTCGAGCAAGCCATCATGGATCTTCGCGAGGGCGTGTGCGGCCTTGCTCGTCATGCCGTCCTCGCGCATACAGGCGGCGAGGCGCGCGAGATCGTGGTCGCGAATGAACTGCCGCGATTCATGGGCAGCGGCTCGGGAAAACGACATGACTTCGGCGACTACCGTTTGGCCGCTAAAGCCATACGCGCATTGCGAGCAACCGTCGGGATTACGGAACCGGATCTCGTCAGACTGGAACTTGTGGCGTAGGCGGCTCGTCAGGACGTCGTCGCGGAGTTTGTCCATCCGGCAGTTCGCACAGACCGTCGGCACCAGGCTCTGGTTGATGACGCCATTGAGAAAACCAGGTTGCGCCAATAGGTTGACGTCGATCCCCAGGTGTTCGAGTCGGGAAATCGTTGTGACGCACGAGTGCGAGTGCACGGTCCCCCACACGCGCTTGCCCTGCAGGGACATGTCGATGCCCGCGGTGGCCGATTGGAGGTCGCGGATCTCGCCGATGAACAGCGTGTCAGGATTCTGGCGGACGAGCGCGGCGAGCAAATCTCGAAAACGCTGTTCGGCGTCCTCTGCGTAATGGTCGAACTCGATGTGGGTTACATGGCCAAATTCAACCTCGATGGGATCGGCGATTTCGATGATCATTTCGGATTCAGGCAAGCTGGCCATCATCGAGGTGAGCGTCGTCGATTTACCTGAGTTCGTCTCGCCGGAGATAACAGCTAGGCCGCCCGCGCTCCACTGTAAGTCGTCGATTTGGCGCTGCTGACGGACGCTATAGCCGAGTTCGGTGAGCGGCGGGATGAAACCGGGATCGCGAAAGCGTAATACGATGGAGTTGCCGCGTACCTCCGGCATGGAATTGGCGCGCACGCGATAATCGCGGAATTTGAACGCGGTATCGGTCGGTTTATCCTCTTCGTGTTGTCCGTCGGGGGACAGCGACCAGAGGGAGCGCGCCATCTTGAGCCCGTCGTCGGGTGAGATTTCCGCATGTAAATAACGGACACCGTGGGTTCGAAAATGGATAAGCGTGCGATCGGTGTGGATGGCAATATAGACGTCACTGGATTTTCGGTCGATCGCGTCGTTAAGAATCATTTCGACGAGGTCGTTATGGGATACGGACGTCTCTTGGGGTCGGCCGAACTGGCTTCGGAGCTTGCTGTATTCCATCAGCGAGACAGGCTTGGCGATGGCTTGGCCGAGTTCCTTCTGAACCACGTTTAGCAACTGCTCAAGGTGGCGTCGACGGCGCGCGTCCTCGACGTGATAGACGACTCCGCGTTCTGTTACAAAAACTCTGAGGGTTTGCATCGACGCAAGTGCGGCTTCGATGGCGAGATTCTTCGACGCGACGTCGATCCGTGCGCCGAGTTCCTCGTCGGCCGATCGCCCACCATCGGCGGACTGGTTAAACGCACTTGATTCTGCTTGGTCGAGTTCCGGGGAAGGCCGCGCAGCGGAAGACCGTAGGACAGTCCCGATTGCTTCGTCGCGGCGTTTACTCGCTTTCAGCTGGGGCGTGCTGAGGCGCCTAGAAAAGAGAGACATCGCGGCGTTCCCCGTTGAGGTCAATGGTTAGGTAGCGTCTACCCATGTGCTTCGAAACCCTTACGATCGCGACTTCGTCGTCGTCGAACACGAGCGATTCCCCTACGTAGGCGGACTTCCGCTCGCCACTCGATGAGTGGCGCCAGCCGATGCGCGGACCTCGTTCATCCGTCACGATGTATACCGGTCGCCAGACATCAAACCCCGTTGGAACGTCGCTGTTTGTTTCCCGTGGTGTAACGACGCGGTTGCCTGACGAGGTAGTAGGTTCAGTGGTCGTCTGCTGTACTTCATCGAGCCGCTCACGTTCCTTATCGGCGATCATCGTCGAGACTATGGTGTCTAGTGATGCGTCCCGGAGTAACTGCGTACTAGCTTGGCCGTACGCTGCGACTTGCTGCGCAGCCTCAAGGGTTGCGCGCATGGCGTTCGCGAGCTTTCGCCGTTCCGCGAGCCGAGCGTGAAGACCTTCGCCTTCGAAGTGCGAGGTTGACCGGGTTTGCCGTAACAATTCGTCGAGGGTAATTGCCGGAGGCGTGCCTGAAGCCTGTGTTGGCTCCGATTCAGGGTTAGTTACTGGAACAGCGCGGTTGTTACTAACCTCGGGCGATGCGACGGAAGCGGGCATGGGTTTCGATTCAGGTTTGTCGGGAGCGTCAATCGCGGGCTGATCCTTTTCGGCCGAATCATCGAATGGCGAGGTAATCCCGTCAATCCAAGATTCATCAGTTTCATCCGTCGCGTCAGTGTCACGATCTACCCCGATGCTTTTCAGTACATCGTCGAGTTGTCGAGATGGATCGTCCCTCGTTGCCGCCTCTAGGTCGGTTTTAGGCTTAGGCTCAGCTTCGGCACCCTGCCCACTAGATATGAGGGGAGCGGTTAGTGTCAGAGCCAGAACTGCGATGGCGAGTAGGCTGAAGAACGGTCGGATAGATCTATTCATAATGCGGCTGCGCCTCGTATCGCGAATATGAGTTCACAAGTCGAAAACACGCCGTCGCTCACGATGCAGTTCGCGCGGTGCAACGCGATGGGTAACTGGATTAAGCGTTCACTGAGATCTACAAGCGCGGCGGCAACAGGTAGTTCATCAGATTCATCGACGCTGCGGAGCGCGACCGTGACATGTTGTTCAAGTTCAGACCCTAAGCCGATTGGATAAGGATCGCCAAACGTCACGGTCCACAACGGTGAACTGAGGTGGTTGGCCAGTTTTGCGTGATACGAATGGATCGTGTAAGGCCGAAGGGGCGGGGGTTCCGGCGCAGTAGGCAATTGGCCGATAGAAGCGTTGATCGGCTCGGCGTTGGCTGCCTTTAGCTCGAGCATGCCGTTCGCGGGGTCGTATGCGAGTTCGGTCGCCAGGTGATCCCGCCATAACGCGACGTCATGCGTTGCAACAAGCATCGCCAACGAAGCGAGTTCCGAACTGGCGGTGTAACTAAGCGGGGAGACGTCCTGCGTGACGAGTGAGGCGACACGCTGGAGCGGCTCAATGGTCGGCGTTCGTAGCCACCAGGAGAGTGTGGCGCTTATCACGAGCGCCAAAACAATGACAGCCAATGCTAGAAAACAGTCACGCCATCGGACAAGACCCGCGCTGAGAAGCGCCAATGAAGCGTGTTGAAACGTCATCGCTTCGGTGTCGATATCAATCGGCAGTTCAGCAGCATTCGGCATGTCGACGCTTTGACGCCCGCCGCCAGTAAGCAACGTGAAGGTACGACCGTGTTCAAGCCATGTTTTAACGTGGTGTTCAAAGGCTTCGATGTACAGCACCCACTCCTCCCGGACCAGACCCTGTTGGACGTCTGCGACATAGATCCGCGTATCAAGCGGGAATACGACGACGCAATCACGGAGCGTCTCGTGGTCGAACGCCATGCGCTCAATGCCCGCCGCCAAGGAGGTCCCGGCGACGCCCGCATACCAGATCGACTCTGATTCGTGCGCGGCCGGCGGTCGCAGTAGGTGCGTGGATGCGCCGAGGAGGCGGTTTAGTTCGTTACATCGAGTGAACCATCCAGCTGCGGCAGGTTCCGCCCACGCGACGGCGTTTATCGCGATGGTGATTGGGTGGACGTCAATGGCGTCCGTATATGCGGTTGCCGTCAAATGAGTTCCACCCGCATGAGGAGCACGGATTCGGTATTTGCGGTAGTTCCAGCTCGACGGGTGATTAGTCCGGCGAGCTTGCTGCGGTTTTTACGTTCGTCGGACGCTCTTAGCGCCGTGATGATGCGCGACTCGCCATCGGCAAGTGAGACGGTCATCGCGCGAACCTGATCGTCGGTCACAAAGTTAGTACCGACGCTTTCACCGAATTGGAACGGTCGTTCTTCCACGAGCGACCGTCGTGACAATGAGAATCTGACGGTCACGGCGTCATGACCGATGGTGGGATGCACGCTGATCGACCAGCCGGTGCGGAGTTGATCGCGTTCCACCTCAGTTTGTTCGCGACCAAGGGCATCCTGCTGACGCGTGATGGATGAGATGTACTGATAAGTACGTGTCGACGAGCTCGCCGCGATCTGGTTGTTGCGGACCTCGATCGAATCATTGAAATTGATCGTAGCGTCTCCTTCCCGGTTCAGCCATTCCAATAGAACGTCAGTTCCTGCATAACGTTTCAATGGATTCAAAACTTCGAAGGCGAACTGGGCGTCGGTTTCAACTGAACGTATATCCCAACCACCGACAAAAGCGCCTGTCTGATTCTGGGCGACTGCTTGCAAGCGGCTACCAATGGACTGTTCTGCAGTGTTCCGGACCTCGTACACCGTGATATGAATGCGCACGCTTTGCGAGACACGGCCGTTGTACGTATCGACGACATGCGCGATACGCCGCACGGTCGACGGCCGCGCGGTGACGAGCAAGGCATTGGCATTCGGTAGGAGCTGCGCTGTCGCGGGTACGTCAAGTGCGGCATCGGCTGAAATGAGCTCATTAATAAGCGGCTGCAGTTCGATGCGATAGGGATCGCTGGTGTGTTGCACCGACCCGCCGTCGCGATCTTCCCCGCTACTTGATCCGGCGTCTAGCGCGTTCACGCTTAAGGTTGCGTCAACCGTTCCTGGTTGCGCGAGCAGTAACAGTGTGCGTGTTTCGAGATCGCGTACGTTGATGACCCGTTCTGCAACGTCATAAGTCCAATCCGCCTTGGCGGCAATGGCGTTTAGTGCGTCCTGCTTTGTGTGGTCCGATGCGCTGGCATAAGAGATTACCGGCATCTCCGGCAAACGTAAATCGAAATGTAACGGACGATCGCCGGCAATCAATGCCATCGCTTCCGAAGCGTCAAGGTCGCGGAGGGATATTTCGATCGGGTCAAGTAACCACGCTGCGTTTGCAGGACGGGAGGTGCGGCGTAGAGGTGGCAACGACGGAAGATCGGCGGGCGCTCGTTGAGTCTGTGTCGCATTCTCATCGATGTCCGGCTTGGTCACGGGCTCTGGAACTGGATCGGCAGAGCGGACCTGAATAAAGCCACACGCGGTTAGCAACAGCGGCAGCGCGATCACTGTAAAAGTGGCAAGGATTTGAAGGGACTTCATTTGGCGAGACTCACAATCACGACCTTGTGCGTGTAATCACGTTCAGTTACGACGCCGTACGACTGTTCGAGTTGGCGCAGGAAGCCACCGAGGTTGACGGCATCGAATACCAGTGGTTTGTCGATCACCCAATCGAGGACGTGCCCAGGATGATCCGGATCGTTCGGCCAACGCGCTAAAGACCACCCGCAACGATTGAGTGCTTGTTCGACGGCGCGCTGAAGTGAACCAGGTGAAAGAGACACGGAGGCTCCGTCCGGTGAAAGACACGTGGATCTTGTCGCGGTGTCGGGTTCGGGTGCTTTAGCGAGACTCGGAAGACGGCGGGTACGGAGGCTCCATTGTGGGCTTATCGCGATTTCGTTCTCAACGTCGACCGACGGCAAATCCCCAATTGAAACGGAAGAGACAGCGCGTACGTCGTCGTGGTCAATCCGATAGAGCCGATGGATCTGAATGTCGTCGTCGACTGTAAGACCGATGTGCCAGGTATTCGGCGGTATCTTTTCAGTCAATCCGGTTATTGTGATTGCGTCATCCGGATCGCTGGTGACCGCGTAACCGTGCCCTCTGATCGCGGGTTCAAAATGATCGCGTAAGGGCATTTCGCCGACATAGAGGGCTGCCTCTGAAGGAGGCCAGCGCTCGGTGACCGCAATGGCGAGATCTTCCGTAATGACTGAGGCGTGCTCGTCGCGCAACCAGTCGAGCGACGATGTAGTTGCACAACCCGTAAGCGTGAGTAATGTGGTACACAGAAACATGGTGTGTACTCCTCTCATCGACGTTTCCTTTTGATCGAGATTTCGTCACGTCGACGATCCACACCAAGAGTCAATCGCGCTTCGTCGAACAGTTGGTCAACGATGTAACTACGGTCCGTAAACCGGTAATTCGCAACTTGAGACGAGGATTCAGACCCTACAACAAAAAAGGCAGGCAGCGGGGCACTGGCTGCGTCTTCGGACAAGACGATGATGGTTCGGACGCCGTCGTCGAAAACGCGTTCTGGTCGCCATGCGCAGTTGCGACATCCGGAGACGTCGTAATCAAAATTCAGATCGTTGAGTGATACTTCACCGTAATCAAAAGGCAGTTGGGCGGTCGAGGATCGCGAGCGTTTCGCGCGCGGCTCGCTGTTTTGAGCGCGGGCGATCATTGCATTGATGTCGTCCATCGCCTGAGACTCGTAGCGAAACGCCACGAGCGGCATGTAAGCGACCGGGTCAGAAATGAGTTCGAGGTGGTAGTGCCTCGCCTTCTTGCCTTCGGAAAGAATGGATAAGCTTGTCCGAAGTCCGGCATTAACTGGTTTGAACGCGAGGTGAACTTCGTCCGTGGATATGACGGCGGCTTGAACGATTTCCCATCGAGTTGGATCACCGATCAGAATGCCGTTTTCGGCGATTCGTTCACCCGGCGCTAGCGCGAGTGTACATACACGAAGAGGGGCGCACACGAGCGAGGGCAAGCCCTCGCCATATAAGTACGTCAGGCGATTGCCGTCAATGACCGGTTGTGGATCACGTGCGAGGTACGCATCGACCAGGTTGACGCGTTGTCGTTGCTTTTCGTCGAGCGGATCACTCGGCCAGAGCGCCGTGATAAGTTCTGGGTCCGCGCCCGCTTCGGCATTCTTATCTACGTCGTCCGGGAAGGCGAGCGTGGTTACGTTGCAGAGCAGCGCCAGCACCACGATCCTAGTCATCAACCCAGGCTTGCTGCCAATCGATCTCCGAGATGTAGAGTCCACCCGGATTGAGCAGGATGGAATCCTCCAACGGTTTCCCGTGTTCGACGATAACCACCGCAGAATATCGCGTGGTTGCCGTTTCGACGCCACGGCGGTTGTAGGTCGTTTCGCGCCATTCAACCTGCCAGGATTTCCCTTCGGCTTTAACGACCGAATTAATCTCGACCGCGACGGTTTCTTTTCGAGCGCGGACGAACGGGTCGTTTTCACGCATCCAGACCTTAATACGTGCAGCGGCCGGTGAGCCCTTTTGTAGGATGGCGAATTGATATTCGACCCGTGCTCGAATGACGTGCGGGTCTGGACTAACCGCCCGCCACGTTTGGATCCAGCGGCCGAGTGATGCTCGGGTGTGCTGTGCACTCGGCGGTAGCAAAGGTTCAGCGGGATAGGTACGAACGATCGTTTGTTGTGGATCCAGCTCAACGATCCAAGGTACGACGTTATGTCGAGTTGCGATCGTGACGACGCCGACAACACCGAGAACAGCCAGAATCCCGGCTGTGAGCGCGACCATTTGCCATACGAAACGCCCTTGACGTAATTCGGCAAGGTCGTCGATGAAGCGGTGCCGTGCCTGGGCATACGCGGCGATGACGTCATCGTTGGAATCGTTCACCCACCGCCACCGCTGCCTCCGACGGATCCACCACTACCCGATTTGGGTGGGGTGAACTTATCGGACCAGAACTGCTGAGCCATACCGCCGATGGCGGAATTGGGATCGCCGAGTCCTGCGTTTTGGCCAGCGCCACCCAAGGCACCGGTGACGGCAGATTTAGCACCGTCAGACAAACCTAGACCAAATCCACTCGCAAACGCATTGAGCTTCGAGAGGGGACCTCCCACGCCGGTTCCCTGAAATGCGTTCATCGCGGCAAGCCCTTGCTGCACCGCACCGGTGCCGAGCACTGCGCCGCCAAGCAAGCCTTGTTTCGCGACGCTTGCGGCGGTCATTAACCCGGCGGTGAGCATGGAGCCTAGTGCGAAGTTAGACGCGTTACCAATACCGCCAACGATTTGGACGAATACGGCGGGAATCATGTTGGCGACCATGAGTACGACGAGAGGGATCGTGAACGCAAAGAAGATCGCCTTACCCACTTCAGCACCGTAGACTGCGATGCTTGCGGCCTGGTTTGCCGCTTCAAGCCGATTGATGACTTCGACCTCGATCAGAGTGATACCGAGCGCCATTACGATGTAGGTCGAGAAGAGTTTCGTACCAAAGCCGAGTATGAACCGAAGATAGTTCTTTGCCGAGTCGATGGTCCACTCGCTGCCACCAAAACCCAAGAAGATGACGCCAGCGGCGATGACGATGTAGCCTTCTACTAAAACGACGACCATGTGTGCGGCCATCAGAATGAACAAGATGACGGCGAATAAGCCTGATATCGCCATTAGAACGCCGGTAGTGATGTCAAACGTAGGCGCTGAGATTTTCATGGTCTGATAGAGGTATAAGCCTTGGTTCACGACCGTTGATGGCGTTAGTTTGATTTCATCGCCTTGTTTAAGTGTGTTGTCGTCAGGCACCAGGTCTGCGGCTATGACGCCGAAGGATTGCCATATCGTTTCGGACCAGGTATCAATGTTCTCAATGAGAACCCAATAGAAACCCACCGTGAGGACGAGCAATACGAATTCGCGGATGACATCCATGAAGTCTGTACGTTTTAGTGCGAGTTGAAAGCCCATCCAAACGAGAGATATGCCGGCTAGCGTAAAAAGGAGTTTTCGCGCATATACCTTGATGGTCGGGTACCAGGTATCAGTGTTGCGCTCGATGACTCCGACGACGAGATCAAGTGCACCTTCCTGGAATACGGAAGGATTCGAGCTGCTGGTTCCGCTGCCGCTTTGCGCCGATATTTGTGCGCTAAGCACAAGAGCAAGAAGCACGGCCGGGAGCCACGACGCACGAAGCGTCATTCCTCTAACCTCTTCAGTATATTCTGTAGACGCTCATGAGGTTCCTTGACGGTGACGCCTTCTGATCGGAGCGCGTCAACTTGATGCGCGGGGACGATTTCGAGGAACTCAGGCTTCCCGTCTTCGGTACCTTTTTCGCGATCTTCGTCAGCGAGTAATTTCGCTTGCACGTTCGACAACAATTCAGTCTGCGCGATGACGACACGCGCGAGGACCTGTATATGTTGATTCGTCTGCGTGGTGGATGCGCCGATCAACTGGAGTGCTTCGAGCTGCGAATCGGTATTCGATAGGTCTCTTGAGATTTCGTCCAAAATCGATTCAGATTCGACGAGTTGCTTGTCGACGATACCGAGGACCTCGTTCGTAGCGCGAAGGTTGTCACGAAGTGCATTCCGAGACACGAGGTTCTTTAGCGCGGTGTATTCACGACGTTCGGCAGATGTCATTGGGGCGTCAAATTCATCGGCATCAGGGAGCAGCGCAATTAGGTTGGCATTCGATTCCTGTGCCGAGGCTGAAATATGTCGTCCGTTTCGATTCGCAGCACGAATCTTTGACGTCAAATCGCGTAACTGCGCGGATGCGCGCCAAGCGTTATCGCCTGAGTACCGTTTGCTGTTCTGTATGAGATACTCCGTCTGTTCCTTGAGTTCCGTGAGTTGCTTGTACTGCTCCTCAAGCTGGAGTACTTGCTCAAATTTAGTCGATTGACCCAACGCTGCGCCGGCGATCGCGTCAGCCAGCTTCTCCCAAAATCCATACGCCGGGATACACCAACAGATATAGCATACGACGAGCAAGATGGGGAACCAGGCACGTTGAACCTTGTTTCTACGTTTCATTGTTTCGCTCCGCAACCCAATGGGTGGTCCAGCTATCGGGGTAAGTTATGCGTAGTTCTTCTACACGTTGGAGGTCCTCCTTCGAAGACACGCCGCAGAACGCAAGCGTGAAAGAGCCGAGCTGGAAATTAACGACGCGGGAGCCTTCACCGCGTTGTGTGATCAGGTACTCTCGCTTCGGTCGTAATTGGCTGATGAGAGAGAGATGATCTTCGTTTAGACCGAAAGCTGTATACATGTCTGAAGCGACGTTAGCTTCTTCGTTTGAACCGAAAATGCGCGTGGGACACGACGAGACAAGAACCTTCTGCATTTGCGGGTCCGCGATATCGTCAGCGGATTGCGTCGCGAGAATTACGGCAACGTTCTTTTTTCTCAGTGTCTTAAGCCACTCACGCAATCGATCGCGAAAGACGCCATTACCTAACGGTGCCCAGGCTTCATCGACGACGAGAAGCAGAGGATGCCCGGTGGCCTGCCGCTCGACGACTTTGAATAAATAGCTGAGTGCCGGGATTTTTAATTTGTCGTCTCCAGATAGAACTGCGGCGAGTTCGATCGTGGTGAATCGGTCACTTTCGATCGAGTCATGCAAACCGTTGAAAATCTTGCGGTAGTTACCGCCTGCCCCATATGGTTCAAGCGCTGCTTTAATTGCCGCGTCTTGGATCGTTACGATCATGTCCGATACCGTACGAGATCCGTCACTCGCAGCAACCGTAGCCAGCGCTTTTCGCACCTCAGTACGTTGCGCAAGACTTAGATCCAAACGTTGTACACGGCAGGCGTCTTCGATCCACTCAGCCGCCCATGCTTGATCCGCAGCCGAGTCGATCATTTGAAGAGGCGCGAAACGCACACTTTCGTGGTCGGGGTCAAGGGTGTAGTGGGAGCCGCCGACAGCATGAGTTAGCGTCTCGAGTGAGCGGTCTTTATCGATGGCGAAAACAGATGCATTGGAGTAGCGCATCCATTGCGCACAAAGAAGCGCTAGGAGTGTAGTTTTACCGGACCCGGTTGCTCCGAATACGAGCGTATGTCCGATGTCCTCCACATGAAGCGAAAATCGAAACGGTGTTGTTCCCTCAGTATGGCATATGAGAAGTGGCGGACCGTTGCCAGAGTCAACGTAAGGGGACGGGCAACGAAGCGGTCCTGTCCAAGTGGTAGTGAGCGGTAACGTGTTTGCCAGCGTCAATGTGTCGATCAACGGTGCACGTACGTTTTCTTGCACGTGACCAGGTAGGGAACCAAGAAAGGCTTCGAGGCAATTGATGGTTTCGATCCGCCCAGCAATGCCGTGTTGTTGTAGCACCTGGCGCACGAGACGTGCGCGTTCCTTCAGCGCGTCCAAGTCCGGACCTCGCATGACGATAACGGACGTCCAGTGCCCAAACCCTAGCTGGCCAGCTTCTAGCGTTGCGAGTTGGTGTTCCGTTTCGTGCTGCATCGCGACAGCATCTGTATTGATGACGCTTCGATCGGTCGGCTGGGCATGTGCCAACTTATCGAACCAGCCACGTGTTTGTTGTGCCCATTTGACGCGAACCGCGTTCAGTTCGCGTTTTGCAGATTGCCGATCGAGCATGATGTAACGTGTGTGCCATCGATATTCGAATGGAAGTGATTGCATGACGTGGAGTAGATCGGGAACGGTCGCTTCTGGTAGGTCGTCGAGTCCGACCACGACCAGGTAGTCGGTGCCGAGTTGAGGGGTAGAACCACCGGTCAGTTCTGAAAGTCCTAATTGGGCATCGAGGTGCATGGTGGGGATCCGGGGAGATAGTCCGATGGTTTCATTCGTCAATGTCCAACGTAGGTGGGTGAGCAGCTCGTCGATGGCGACGCCGCCGGGACGTTCTTGAATCCCCATACGACGAAGTGCGATCGAACCACTTAATATGTCGACGAACCTGGCGAGTTCGGTTTCGAAATCGGTGACGTAATCGTCGAGGTCAGATTCGGCGCGTTCGCGGTGGCGTTCGAAGAGAAAGTAAGCAACATTGCGTGATAGTCGTGAAGGAGGTTTCCACCGAAGAACCATGACTTGCGCGGTCTCGAAAGCAGCTCCTTCAGATTCAAAGAGCGATCGCCGTTCGTTGTCGATCGCTTCGGTGACATCGTCGGGCCACGTTCGTCGCTCTGGGTACGCATCAGATTCCATTCGCGCTGCGTCGATGTGTAGGGACCACTCGCCACCTAAGGCTAGAGTCGCTTGTGCAAGAGCCAACGCGGTGCGATGGCGTTCGGTAGGGGATAGCGTGGTCAAATCACGGCCACTAAAGAAAAAGCCGCAGAGTAGGGATCCGTCTTTGCATATGACGATACCCGGTGAAGGCGAGACCAACCAGTTCAAAAGATCATTCAATCCAGGCACCCTACGGTTAGCAGGTGCCCGTAGCATCATCGTCGGTGCAGTGGATGTCATTGCCGTCTCGGAATGGACTGTGATGGATATCGACTCGAGTATCGGAGAAAACGTATGAACACTTGTGTCATACATGGGTCACGCTTACCCATCATCCGAAATAGTGAAAGCGCGCCGAATTCAATAAATACGACGAGTGCCAACAGCCAGATGTAACCTAACCATATCGCGCTGAATCCAATGACGGCAGCTAGGAGTATGCTGGTTAGCACTAGCTCGCGTTCGCCACCGAGGACCATGTGATGTCTCAAGAGCGCCCGGGCGACAGGATGTGGGTGAAGCTCGCTCATCACAAGATTGGTATGAGAGTCCCGCTCGGCGAAGATAACGAAGATACGTTGATCAGCAAGCCGAATGCTGAAATTGTGGTGTAGAAAAGGAGTAAGGTAAGGTCGCCGTTTGCAGCGGAACGGGTTAACGTGTGCATAAGAAGCCTCATTGGTAAAGCGTGATCGGGAGAAGCGCGGCCTTAATATCGTCTTCTTTTACGGTATAGAGAGCGTTTATGATGAGACCGCCGGCGAATATGAATGCCATGAAGAAGACGATCTTGATGACCAGTAGCGCGATATCGCTTAAATCGGTTTTCCCGAAAATGTAGGTTGCGCCAGTAGCAAACAGTGCAATCAATGCCACGGCCCAAGCGACCGGTCCGGTTAGTGATTTCCTGATGGTGTCGGCTGTTCCATCCCACGGAAGCGAACCGGCAAGTAAGTCAACGCCACAACCGATCAACAAGATTGCGAGCGCAAACCGGCAATACACGGAATATCGAAAAGGGTTAGCTCGAGACGATTTGAGGGGCAATTCCATTTGGTATCTCCTTGTGATGACCGACCGCAGAAATAACGCGCGAGCCATCCTTGCGTCGTTCAATCACGACAATCAGATCGAGTGTTTCGTCAACGATGTCTTTGAGATCGGAGAACGTGGGTCCTTCGGCCTCCGCCGCGAGTGATTGCATTCGTACAGCGGCACCAATCAACGATGATGCGTGTACGGTTGCGACGCCACCGGGGTGCCCGGTGTTCCATGATTTAAGAAGGGTTAGTGCGGCGCCGTCCCGGACCTCTCCTACGAGAATGCGATCCGGACGAAGTCGCATCGTTGCTTTTAGCAGGTCGGTCATCGAGACGTATCGAGAGGTCTCGAGCAGCACGGCGTTTTCAGCCGAACACTGCAGTTCGGGGGTATCCTCGATGATGACTAAGCGTTCTGTGGGATGCTGTTCAACGATGGCATGGATGAGTGCGTTGGCAAACGTGGTTTTACCTGTAGCAGTACCGCCTGCGATCAATATATTTAGACGTTCGCGAACAGCATTTCGTAGAGCGTTAGCCTGATCCGATGTGATGACGTGTTGGTCGACGTAGTCGTCGAGAGTGTATACCTTGGTCGCACGTTTACGAAGGGTCCAGGTGGGAGAATGGACGACCGGCGGACGCAGACCTTCAAAACGCGATCCATCAAGGATTAACGCACCCTCGACGATTGGGTTCTCAGCCGTGCAAACGGTTCCGAGCGAATGTGCAACCGTATTGAGAAGTTGCAATGAATTAACGGCGGTCATCGTTCCGATGGGTTTCATCCCCTCGGAATGACGCTCAACCCATATGCGGCCATCGGAATTGGCCATGATTTCTTGGACGTCAGGATCGTCCAAGGCGTCGAGCACGTCCCGTCCTAGCTCGAATCGAAGCTTTTCGGCGACTTGCTTCTCCGCCTCGTCGTGATTACTTACCACCATGCGACCATGATTGAGATAGCAATAACTAGCGCGGATACCATGATCGTGGTACCCTGAACTAAGGCGATGAATTTCGCGTGATCCTGTAGGTTTTTCGCCGACGCATTGACAGAGTCCTGCCAACGTTTTTCATGCGCGTTGAGGATGATGTCGTTAGCAACGATGAATGCCATTAGCGGATCGTCAGAAGAGATGTGCACGTTTGTTTGTTCGAACACAGCGAGCGCAAGCGCCTCTCTATCGACCTCGGTTTTCATGAAGCGAGTTCAACTGGTTCATTGAAGATAAGATCAAGTTGCTTCCAGACGTCCTGTTTCATGATCTCGAGTCGCTTACGAGGGAGTTCGGGTTGCTCGGCGATCGCGTCCTCAAACGTTTGACCGTGGTCGATCATGTTTTCAATCGCGTGGACGAAGAGTATTCCGCGTTGCGGTAGGACGATTCGCGGATACCCAGCCTGCTTAAGCAAGTCGACTGCCGCGGAACTTACTTTTCCGAAATAGTGGTTTTCCCATACACAGATGTTTGCATGGGGGTCCTTCGCGCTCACACGCTCGGTAACGCCACGGAGGGAAGCACCTTGCGAAGGTCCACCGACTACCACGACATGCGTCCATAGTGATTTACCGGCACCGTGGAGGGTTTCACTGAGATCATTCTCTCGCCAATACGCGGCGATCTCGACATACGACGAAGCGCCGATATCGAGTACGACGTCACCAGGTTCCTCGAGTATCTCAGCCATTAGCCGATCGATCTGGAGCTGATCGATGGAGCGGCGTTCATCTAAGAGATTGAATTCTCGGACGCCGAGTGACTCGCATGCGAACAACGTTCTATTTTCTGGATCAGCATCGATGCAAACAGATCCCTCGAGATATTCTCCGAGGAATCTACATATCAAGGATTTGCCAACGCCGCCTTTTCCTTGTAATGCAACATGGACGTTACCCATTAACGCCCGCCCGAATATATGAAGCGAAACATATGAAGTGAAAAGTTACGAAGTTAATTCGCGTAAATCATACATTAGGTTTTCGCAATGAGCGCAACGCGCGAAACGCGAACCAGCGGCTTCGAGCGCAGCGAGACAGACGAAGTAAAAGCAGTTTGTAAAAACTGATACTTTTACACTATCTTGCCAGAGAATATATTTGCTTTCTTTTGTATATTTCTGCTTTCTTTTGTATATTACTGCTTATTTCTGCTTTCTTTTGCATTCTCTTGTTTTCGGCACTATTTTGGTGTATTCTTTCCTTGAATCGCGTTAGAGGCGTGATCGATTGACAGACAGTATGAGGTACGAGTGACACGCAGAAGCAAGGCGAAGTCCGCCACTACACGCAAGAAGACCTGGTTCCTGGGCGTTGAGATCGCTGCGGTGCGATCTGAAATTGAGAGTAGGCTCGAAAGTCGAGAGCCGTTGAAAGAGATTTGGCGCGATCTATCTTCCGTAGGGAAGATCACGTCAACTTACGAAGGGTTCAGGTACGCATGGAAGCGCCAGTGCGAGGTAAGCGCCACCCGTAGTGAACCGCTGCAGGATCCTTCGCAAGGGGCCAATTCGCGTCGCCGCAGGTCGGAAGTCGCAACCGACGAGGCAATAGCTGAATTGAGCGCGACTTTAAATGATTAGATTAACTCTATTAGGTGGATTCGTCTAATTGGTATATAAAGGAAAAGCGAGCTTCAAATGGAATTGAACCAATGAAGCTCTTACTTCCCGCATTGTTCTGCATGTTCGTCGTGATGCAGTACATGTACTTATTCGGCGAGTCCGGTTTTCTTGCGACGCGATTGCTCGTGCAGGACGTGAAAGCGCAGGCGGAATTCAATCAACGTCTCGCAGAACGTAACGAGCTATTGCGCATAGAAATCCAGCGAATCAAGCACGATAAGTCAGTCATTGAATCCATCGCTCGCAACGACCTTGGCATGATCAAGCCAAACGAAACGTTCTATCTGTATGTTGGCGACTCCTAAACAAGGATCAGCTAATGTGCCTGAAGCCAGCGCCTCGGATCAGACTGCGACGCCATATTCTTTGCACGATCTTCCGCTCGCTAACGATTCGCCGCGTTCCCGCGGACACATTCGTTGTGAGGTCACGGATTTCAAGGTGGACGAGGAACTGCCGTTTACTCCGACGGACGAAGGCGAGCACCTTTTAGTTCGCGTGCGCAAGATCAACAGGACGACGCATGACGTCCAACAACAACTGGCGCGCACGTTTCGTTTGCGAACCAGGGACGTCGGATACGTCGGATTAAAGGACAAACGCAGCGTGTCGACTCAATGGTTCAGCGCGGCTGTCCCAGCGCCAGTCGATTTGTTTGCAGCACCGGACTTGGAAATCCTGCAGCAACGCCGACATATTCGAAAGCTTCGACCATCGGACGGCTGCCGAAATCATTTCGAGATTCTGGTCCGAGACGTGGAACCTACACACGTATCTAGCAGTCGCATGTGTACGGTTCCGAACTATTTTGGCGAGCAGCGTTTTGGTCGAGATGGTCAGAACGTGTCGGCGGCGATGAAATGGATACACGAGGGCAAGCCGCGCGTCGCGTCGTTCGTTAAGTCCATCTACCTATCGTCACTACGCAGCTACATCTTCAATCATGTATTGGCGGCGCGAGTCGATCGTGGTGACTGGTGTAAAGGAATTGAGGGAGATGTCCTACTTGACGGTTTGCCATCAGGACCACTTTGGGGTCGTGGACGTTTATCGACAAGTTCCCTTGCGCAACAGATTGAACAAGACGTTGTCGAAAGCGTCGCGGAGATTGCCGAAGCCTTAGAGTGGGTCGGTTTGAAACAACAGCGTCGCCCCCTAGCAGTAGCTCCAATCTGCCTTAACTGTAAAACGGATATGGACATAGCAAGGGTGCGATTTGCACTTCCTTCTGGTAGTTTCGCCACAAGTGTTCTACGTGAGTGCTTCGATCTCGAGGAAAGGTGGCGTTAAGGCGTCGCTGATGTTCGGTATTGGTATGACTTCGGCGCGTGCACGAGAGCGGCTAGTCAAGAAATTGGCGTCCCAGGATCTCGCAACTACTGAAGTACTCGACATCATGAACGAAGTTCCTCGACATGTCTTTGTCGATGAGGCGATCGCGCATCGAGCGTACGACGACACGGTGCTCCCCATCGGATTTCAACAGACTATTTCGCAACCGACGGTGGTTGCAATGATGTCGAGTGCAGCCGCTAGTGTCGAAAATCGTTCCCGTATATTGGAAATCGGAACGGGTTGCGGTTATCAAACCGCGATCCTATCGCGCTTGTTCGACGAGGTTTATACGATTGAACGAATTGAGTCGTTACAGCTGCGTGCGCGACGTACATTGGCAAACCTCGAAATCTCTAATGTCACCTTCAAATTTGCTGATGGTCATGATGGATGGCCGGAACATAGTCCGTTTAACGCGGTTTTGGGGACTGCGAGTGCAGAGGAGGTGCCTGCCGCACTGAGCGACCAAGTCGCATTACATGGTCAGCTGATCATGCCGGTTAACGATCCGTTGTATGTTGGTCAGTCACTGATTCAGTGGGAGTGTACGTCGACAGGGTTCGTAAAGAGGGACCTTTGCGGCGTGCGGTTTGTCCCAATGCTGAAAGGAGTTGAAGCGACGCCGTGACGTGGTTTGCCATATGCTGGCGAGGTATGTTGATGGGCATCGTCGAGGTGCTGCCCGGTATTTCCGGAGGCACAGTTGCGCTACTCTCGAGGATCTATGACAAACTAATCAACTCGCTTAGCCAAATCGGTAAATTTCGCAACCGTAAGGATGAGCGCGCCATGTGGCTCGCTGCCTTAACGTTTCTTGTGCAGCTCGGATTCTGGATGGCGTGCGGTTTTGTCGTGTCAATGTTGACGATTCTCGAGCTCGTTCATCGAGAACCTAGGTTGTTTTGGGGTGGCATATTCGGAATCGTGATCGGTGCGATCATTCAGCTTGCTCGCTCGGTTCCAGCGCATTACCTGCTCCGCTTCGTGCCAATCGGTCTTCTGATCGGACTACCGATTGTGGCTCTACCCGCTCACACTATCGAACCACCGTTGTGGTTGTTCGCGATTGGTGGCATCGGCGCGTTTAGCGCTTGGATACTGCCAGGGATTTCTGGTTCGATGATGTTGTTGCTAATGGGGATTTGGATGCCTACACTAGAGGCAGTTCGCGACATCGACGTAACGAAGCTCGCACTTTTTGCGAGTGGCATGGCGTTGGCGTTTGCGGTTGTACCTAGGGTGCTCGTTAATTTGGTGCACCGGTATCGACAACCTATGCTTGCGTTTTTCGTCGGTCTGGTTGCGAGTACCTTGTATCGAGCTTGGCCGTGGCGTTCAGGAACTGGATTCCCGGAATTGCCGACCGTCGGTAGCGATGCGCAGTTACTTGCGGTGGTCGTTTGTAGCGTGATTGGCTGCGCGAGCGTGGTTGTGGTTATGCAATTGGTGGATCGCGATGTGGCATAAGCAACTTTGGTTACTCGCACTAGTGGCAGTAATTACAGGATGCGTTGCGGATACCCCAGCTCCAGTGATTGACAAGTCGCGTCAAAGCGAATATGCCTACGTCGAAAACCAAGCGGTGTGTCAAGCCCAAACATCAGAGGAGTTCTGTCATGTCGTTGAACGCGGTGACACGTTGTACTCCATCTCACGACGGTACGGATTGAAGGTTGTCGAAATCGCATCGCGCAACGCGATCAAGTCACCTTACATCATTCGACCGAACGACCAACTCGTCGTCCGTCAGGGTGAGGAAACAGTGCGGCCTACGACTGCCATTCCGACGCAGCGCGTGGAACGCGTAGAAGAACGACCCCGCGAGATCGCGGCGAAACCAACACCTGAACCTGTAATCGAAACACGAATTAGTGAACCCTCGCCCAGGCAACCGCCTGCCGAAACACGTGCAACACCGCCAGTGCGTTCAGAAAGCACCCCTTCAGATACAGTAGCAGTTCAACCGGTGAGACCACCCTTAAAGATGGCTTTACGCACTACACGCACGAAGTCGGGATGGCAATGGCCGGTACCGTACGAACCTCTTGTGACGAACGAGAAAAAAGGTTTGGAATACCTTTTGGCCGACGAAACGGAAGTCGTCGCCGCGATCGGAGGAAAGGTGATTTATGCCGGCGCTGGCCTTAATAAGTATCGACACTTGATTATTGTTGATTCGGCGACCTCACATCTTGTCGCGTACGAGTTCAACACAGCGCATGACATCAAGGAAGGGCAAAGCATTAGTCGCGGCGACACGATAACTCGGATCGTGCCTCGCAACGGAGATGAATCGTTAGAAACGGTGCGTTATCAGCAGTTTCGTTTCGAGATTTGGGCGAACGGCAAACCGCTGAATCCTGATACTGTCATAGCCGTTGCGGCAACTAATTGACTCACAACGATTGACTGCGCTTTATTCCTGCGGCGTCATCACATTAAGAATAAAGGCATATTCTTCGGCTACTTCGCGCAACGATTCATAGCGGCCTGACTTGCCACCATGGCCGGCACTCATCTCGGTTTTAAAGACGAGTGGATTGTCGTCGAGTTTTAGATGACGGATTTTGGCGACCCATTTTGCTGGTTCCCAATACGTGACTCGAGGATCGTTCAGTCCCGCGGTCACGAATAGCGGCGGGTAAGTTGCGGGTTCGAGCTGGTCGTAAGGTGAGTATGAACGGATGTATTCGAAATCTTCCTTACTCTCGATGGGATTACCCCACTCAGGCCATTCGATGGGAGTTAGCGGTAACGAGTCATCGAGCATGGTGTTGAGAATGTCAACAAACGGTACATGTGCGGCGACGGCCCCCCAAAGTTCCGGTGCTTGATTAATCGCAGCTCCCATCAATGATCCACCCGCGCTACCGCCTGCTATCGCAATACGACCCTCAGTCGTGTAGTGCTGATCAGCGAGGTGGCGGGCGACATCGACGAAGTCGTTAAAAGTATTAGTCCGATGACGTAGTTTGCCACTCTCATACCAGTGATATCCAAGTTCCGCGCCACCGCGAATGTGCGCAATCGCGTACACGAAACCTCGATCTACCAGGGACAAAATCGTTGTGCGGAAATAAGGATCCATCGTTGCGCCGTAGGCACCGTATCCGTAAAGGTATAGAGGCTCAGAACCGTCGAGTTTTGTGTCCTTGCGATATACGAGTGTAACTGGCACTTTGACACCATCGCGCGCAGTTGCGTGTATGCGATCTGTCAGGTAGTGAGTGGGTTCGTGTCCGCTCGGTATTTCTTGGACTTTTCGAGTGTGCAACTTTCCAGTCGCGAACTCGTAGTCATATGTCGTCTCGGGCGTAGTGAGCGACGAATACTCGATGCGCAAGAATTCTGGGTCAGGTTCTGGATTGCTACCGAACCATAGACTGTAGGCCGCTTCCGAAAACGGAATCGCTTGCGGTTGTCCGGATTGTGTCATGATCGAAACAGTCTCCAGACCTTTCTCACGTGCGGCGATCACAACGTGCGAAGCGAAGGTCGTGACATCGGTGATGTAGCGTTCGTCGGACGGTTCAAGCAATGGTTTCCAATTTGCCATCGTTGGATCGTTTTCCGGTGCGAGCACGAGCCCAAAGTTCTTATGCTGGTCGTTTGTACGAATTACGAATTGATCGCCGTGATGATCGAGGTCGTACTCGTGCTGGTGCCGTCGAGGTGCGACCAGTTTCAACTCAGCCTTAGGCGAGTCAAGCGATAGCACACGAATCTCGCTGGTGACATTGGATGCTGCTCGGACGATTAAGTAGCTTCGAGACGTCGAACGGTCGATATCAACAAAGAAGCCATCATCTCTTTCTTCGTATATCACGACATCCTCGCTCGTATCGGTCCCGAGCGTGTGTCGTAGGACTTGATAAGGGCGCCAGTTCTCGTTATTCACGACGTAGAACAACGATTTGCCGTCGTTGCTCCAAATCGCTTCGCCCGTCGCGTTGGGGATAGCTACAGGGAGTAGATTGTTGGACGCTAACTCCAGGATTTGTAACGTAAACCGTTCGTTACCGGAGAAATCCACACCATAAGCCAGGAACGAGTGGGTAGGATCAATCGAGAATCCACGTCGCTGAAAGTAGTCCTGATCCTGAGCCAAAACGTTCTCGTCCAAGATTAGCTGCGTCGCGCTCGCAGGTGGTGTTCCGTACTCGAGAAAAGTGTCTCCTTTTGCTGACCACCGTACATGTTGCCGGTATTGCTTGCCGGGAATATAGCGAGATTGATAAACGTACTTGCCATCACGAACGGGTACCGATGATTCATCTTCGACCTGGCGCGCTTTGATTTCTTGAAATAACCGTTCGGTCAGTTCTCCAAGTGGCGCCATATACTCGTCAAAGTGCTTGTTTTCGGCATTTAGATAGTCCAGAACATCCTGATCATCCACTTGTGGATATGAAGGATCTTTCATCCAAAAATAAGGATCACTAATCTCGATTCCGTGAACGGTCGTCGTGTGTTCACGACGATCCGCAGTCGGTGGATTGGATGTTTGTTCGATATCAGTCATTTGAGCTAGCGACGTGGAGGCAACGATGATGAAGATAACCCGAGTCAGTTGCAAATTAGTAAGGAAATGGCGTGAAAACCACGCGATATTTGCTTTTTTTACGAACGACTCGATGCGCAACGGCTGGTGCCCTTCAGTGCTAGATAACCTATAACGCAGTGACAGCGGAGTTGAGATAGGTCACGTAACGAATGCGTTCCTGCCTCACGAGATGTCGTTCATAATGTCTGGCTAGCGTTCGAGGTACTGTAGCTTATTTGGCACCTCTCGCCACTCCAACTCGTCAGGCAACGCATCTTTCTTTTCTGCGATGTTTGGCCAGACCTCGGCTAACTCGGCGTTGAGCTCGAGAAATTCCTCTTGATCCGGGGGTAACTCATCCTCGGAGAATATGGCATTTACGGGACATTCAGGTTCGCATAGTGCACAGTCGATGCACTCGTCCGGATGAATAACGAGCATGTTCGGACCTTCGTAGAAGCAATCCACTGGACAAACTTCCACACAATCAGTGAGCTTGCACTTGATGCAGGCATCTCCAATAACGAAAGTCATAGTGCGAAGAAGCGTTACACTCTGCGAGAAAGGCGCGGAATTTTACAGTTGAAATACGTTAAGAAACCCGATTTTTAACGGGTCCACGAGACTCGATACGGCTAATCGACCGTTAGTTACGCAGAACACGTCGGACTCGCCGTTGGGTCAAAAGGTTGCGCGCAACAAGGCTTTGTTGACTAGCGGGTTCTGTTTAACGAAGAATGTTAGGTTTTAGATCGCCGAGTCTTAGTCGTTTGAAATTCGACACAAGGTACTTCGGATTCTCCTCGGCGAAGCTCTCGTGAGCCCAGCGTGCAGTGTCATCATCTTCGTAGAGACCGAGATAAACGATGTAATGAACGGTGTCGTCATATAGAAGACGTACACCATGAAGTTGAATGCTTGAATGAAACTCGA
>LXNJ01000105.1_pt1 | contig 56974 bp, 56 predicted proteins | sample 809081 | NCBI WGS metagenome assembly LXNJ01 (sample SAMN04870510, study PRJNA318959) | sponge metagenome | biome: sponge; feature: marine sponge reef; material: water | host: Petrosia ficiformis | place: Greece: Milos, Mediterranean Sea | collected 2013-05-29 | depth 5-7 m
GGTCGCCCGCTGCCGTCATCCACGGTTGTCTGCTCAGAGAAATCGCAATAGTCGACCATGTTGGCCAGCTCGATGATGCGCCTCAACTGGATCTCTCCCCAAGCACCCACTTGCCGATTGTCGCTCAGTGCGTCTCTCAAGCCCCGGGTTGCCTCAGCAATGGAGATGTTCTGTCGCATTAGCGACTCAATATTCGGGTTGAGTTTCTCGTAGTTCTCCCGCAGCGGCTTCACCATCTCTTCGAAAGACTTTTGGCTTTGGCTGAAGCTATTGGTGGCCGTGACGAGGAACTGCTCCATGCTCTGTTTCATCACCGGAGCCGCGGCAGCCTGAAATGCCATGCCCATGCGCTGTTCGGTCGCCTGCATCAACTGTTCCGCGTCTACCGCACGGGTGAGTTGACCTCGTAGTTCAGCATTCTTTTGCCGCCACCTGAACTCCTGAACCATCCACGCCGCCAAACCCACAACGATTGCCCCCGCTACCAGACCGATGACGGTTTCCAAGTTGGAGTCCTTTCTGCTTCAGATGGCCGGTTCCTGTGTCAACAGGCATGTGTCACATGAAGCCTAGCACGCACGTTCGCGCGAGGCTAGTCGTCGGAACCGGCTTGGGGCAATCGGGTAAGAACCGGACTCTAGCCGTCCGGCCTGAATGACAGGGCTGGGGTGGAGAGACGAGTCGCGCCTAGCCCAAGTCGTCCTTTGACGCACCGTTCGATCGTCCCAGCTCGCCACGATCATGAGCGCGCACCAGGGCATCCAACGCCGGCGGTTCGGCCTCATCGTCGGAGATATCGCGCGCAGGTGGCCCACCGAGGCCGCTATCCACCAAATCGTGGTTGTTGCGAACGTAGCCCCGGAAATCGGATGCGCCTGACGGCGGGAATGATGGCCGTCCCTCTTGTGATGGATGCTGATAGACCTCGCCGATGATTGCCTGTACGCCCTGCGCAGGATGATCCCGCAAGAACGCAGCCTCATAGCGATTGCCGGCATCCATGAGCGAAAATATCCGCTGGGCGAGACGAGGATGAACGCGGCCAACAGGCTCCCCGCGGCTTGAATGCACCAGCAGCCTGTTGTCCTCACGACTGAGCGTCAGGGCCTCGCCGCTGCTCAAATGCCCCACTGCCGTGCGGTCCGTTGCATCGATCAGTGTCGCAATCGTGCTCTTGCCCGTCTCACTCATCAGCAAGTGCGCCGAAAAGACGTTCCGATTCGGCGCATCGGATTGCGCCGCGCCTCCCGTCGCATACTCAGCGACCGCCTCGGCCACCTTCCCCTGACCGGCAGGAGCGGGCGCAGATGTGGTGGTCTCAGCTGTTGCCTCCGCGCGTTCCAGTCGATCCCTGTTGCGGCGGGCGATTGTGTTCGACGAATCGAGTTTAAGCGCGCCGTCCACGGCGTCCCGCGCCTCCGCAAGCTCTCCCCGTTCAAGCAGCGCCTTGGTCAGTCGGTTCAGTGCCTCGATATTGTTGGGCGCGATTTGCAGGACAGCCCTGTTGGCCTCGACGGCCTTTCCCCAGTCCTGGGCCAACGCCGCCGCGATGGCTGCGTCGGTCTGGGCCTTTACTTCACGGGCTTGGGCGCGATCATCGATCTGCGTGGTCGCCATGGTGGATGTCCTGCCTTCCCGGGTACGGCTTTCCCTTCTCGATGCGCTACTCAGCGCGGGGACAAGACGCACCACGGACAACAGGCAGACCTGGCGGCTTGAGAGGTGTTCCACACCTGCCCCTCCGCACGTTGAAGCACGAACCGGCCGCCATTGAACGACCAGCCCGGATGCTCAGCGTGATGAGCCGCCATCTGCTGTAGTTCGTCCCTGCCGCCTCCCCGCGCTGTCGGACGGCAGTTTTTCGAACTCAGTCCAAAACTATTGTCTACCAACTGTCAAGCGAACGGAGAGAATCAGTCTCATTTCCTTCGCCCCAACATCGCAATATGCTTGGGCATTCCACGCAGCCGAATCTTGACGATTTCCGCCAGCGTCTGCGGGCCGTGGTGGAGGCGTACGGTGCTCATCTCGCCATATCTCCATGTCACAGGCAGCTCCGCCACCCGCATCCCCCACCTCCGCGCCAGGTACAAAATCTCCGCATCAAACGCGAACCCGTCCACACGTTGCCCGTCGAATAGCAGTTCCGCCGCCGCCGCCCGGAACACCTTGAATCCGCACTGGGTGTCTGACACCGATAGGCCGAGAATGAGTCGTGTCGCCCGGCCAACGATTCGCCCACCGATGCGGCGTGACAGCGGCTCCCCGCTCCGTTCGGCTCCGCCTATGGATCGCGACCCAATCACCACGTCCGCGTTCTGAGTCGCCTCCACAAAGGGGGCAATCATCTCCACTGGCACTGCCAGGTCAACATCCATGAACAAACGCACCGCGCCCGTCGCCTCCAGCATCCCCCGCTTGACAGCGTGACCCTTGCCCCGATGCGGCAAGGAAAGAAGGCGCACGCGGGGCGATTTCTCGGCGAAGTCCCGCGTGATGGACTCCGTGTCATCCGTACTCCCATCACTCGCGATAATCAGCTCCGCGTTGGGATAGTGGGCGTCAAGATAGGCGGTCACCTCGTCGAGGGCGTCGGGCAGCCGCGCCTCCTCGTTGTAGGCGGGGATAATGACGGACAGCGAGGGCGCGGCCACTTCAGTCACGGGACGCCTCGCATCACCCTAGACCGGAATGTCGTCCGGGGTTTCGAGGCTGAACGCCCGGTGCAGGGCGCGGACGGCGTCCTCCACGTGGTCCTGGTGAACGACACACGTGAGGCTGATCTCAGCCGTCGTAATCATCTCGATATTGACGTTGGCGTCGCGCAGCGCGCGGAACATCGCGCCCGCGTAGCCGGGAGAGTTCGTCAGGCCCGCCCCGACAATGCTGACCTTGGCAAGATGGTCGTCCGCTGTCACGTCCGCCGCGCCAAGTTCGGCCTGTATGGCGCGAGTCCGCTCAATCGTCTCCTCCAGGTCGCCCCGCGTCACGGTGAATGAGAGGTCGCTCAGGCCGTGCTGACCGGCATTTTGTACGATAATATCGACGCTGATTCCGGCGTCGGCGAGAGGCGAAAAAACCTGCGCGGCGATGCCGGGGCGGTCCGGCACGCCCAGCAACGTGACGCGCGCGATGCCGGCGTCATGCGCGATGCCGCGTACCTTGTTCCGATTCTCCATGAGTTCTCCTCCGTGTATGCGCGTGCCGCCGGGGTCATCCAGCAGGCTTGAGGCGACAAGGATGGGCACGTCGTAGACCCAGCCAAGCTCGACGGCGCGATTGTGCATAACGCGCGCGCCCTCACTCGCCATCTCTAGCATCTCATCGTAGTTGATGTCGATAAGGCGGCGGGCGTCCGGGACGATCCGGGGATCCGCTGTGTAGATGCCGTCCACGTCCGTATAGATCTCGCACACGGGCGCGCGGAGTTCGGCAGCCAAAGCAACGGCAGTCGTGTCCGATCCGCCCCGCCCCAATGTCGTGACCTCAAAATCATCAGTCGTGCCCTGGAATCCCGCGACGATGACGATGTTGCCGTGCCCAATCTCGTCCTGCAGTCGCTTGGGTTCAATCTGCGTGATGCGAGCCCGTGAGAAATCCGTGTCTGTGCGGATACCAGCCTGGAATCCGCTCAGGCTGACCGCGCCGTGACCAAGATCGCGCAGCGCCATGGCCAACAACGCGCCGGAGATGAGTTCGCCGGTGGATAGGAGTAGGTCCATCTCGCGCGGCGCGGGATTGTGCGAGATGCTGCGGCTTAACTCGATAAGCTGGTTCGTTGTTTGCCCCATGGCCGAAACGACGATGACGAGATCATCACCGTCCTGTCGCTCTCTCGCCACTCGTGACGCAACACGCTTGATGTGGTCGGCGGAGGCGACGGAACTCCCACCGTATTTCTGGACCCTGAGCACCGATTAAGGCTCCGAGACGACATGCGCGCCACGACCTGACGGAGAAAGGACGAGCGCTCGACCGGGGATATTTAACTTCCGCCCGGACTCGGCCATCGCGTCGGCGACGACTTCAGAGTTTCTCGGCGAACTCATTGCCATGATGGTCGGCCCCGCGCCGGAAAGGAATGCCGTATATGCCCCTGCCTGCTTGGCTGCTTGGGTAAGGGGAGCGAGCCAGGGCACAAGCTCTGCACGATACGGCTGATGCAGCCTGTCCTCGGTTGCCAATGCCAGGTCCGCCCAGTGACGCGTTGTGAACGCATGGATAAGCAAAGCCGTCCGCGCAACGTTGAAAGCCGCATCCCCAAAAGGAACCTGCCGAGGGAGGGCGGATCGGGCGTCTGCAGTTGAAAGCATGTGGTCAGGAATAAACGCGATACAATCAAGACCATCCGGGAATGCCAGTTGGCGGGCAACCGGAGCCCCGCCCTCCGAAGCGACGGCGACGCACACTCCCCCCAGCAGAGCAGGCGTGGCATTGTCAGGATGTCCCTCGATCCTGGCAGCATCGGTAATCATGCCGTCCATGTCTCGTTCACGTCCGGCAACCGTATTGGCGATGAGAAGGCCGGCTGCGCACGCGGCTGCGCTGCTTCCCAGTCCACGCGCCAACGGGATCGCGTTGGATGCCGTTATACGCAGTGGAGGCAGGGTAACGCCAAGGCCTGCGGCGCCGATATAGGCGGCACGAAAGATGAGATTGGAGTTAGCGGGGCCGGAGATTTCGTTCTCGCCCTCGCCTCGTATCTCGAAGCGGTTTGCATCCGCAGATTCAACGTGGAGATCAAGCCATAGATCGAGAGCCATCCCGACGGCGTCAAAGGCAGAGCCAAAATTCGCCGTCGAGGCAGGTGCGCGCACAGAAAACGGAGTAAAGTCACTGGTCATAGCAGCCACACGATAAGTATAGGGGTGAGCTGAGCACTCCACCAATAGAGGTCATCCTGAGCAATTCGATATGATGTGATGAGTGCAGATCATATCCGTGCTTCAATATGAGGAACCCATGGCATACTTCTTGAATCTTTTTAGCCCCGAAACGTGGCGTGCCTTTAGGGACACCGGGGCTTCAATGACCGGGTTCAGACTCAGGCACTTGGGCTTTGCAGAACAGAACGTCCAGATAGGGGACATCTTCGTCTGTTACTTGACAAGGGTTTCTCGATGGTGCGGAATTTTGGAGGTTGAAACGACTGCTACCGAAGATGATAGTTACTGGCATGAGGACCTCGATATATTCCCGGTTCGATTCAGGGTGAAACCTTTAGTTGTATTAGATCCTGAAAAAGCGATACCAGTCTACGACGACAGTGTGTGGGAAAGACTTAGCTTCACTCGAAATTACCAAAGAGGTACGAAGACGTGGACGGGTTTCTTCAGGACATCCCTAAATGAAATCAATGAGCAGGATGGAGGGTTCCTCGCCGATCTGCTTAGGCAACAGCAGGAGGAGGCAATGGCCTACCCGCTTTCTCTAAAGGAAAGCCGGCAACTCACGGCCAAAAACCGCGTTCGAACACCTGATAGGGTAGTAGAAGTCGAGGTTCCTGACGACGATGATGAAGACTTGCTTGGAGAACGTCCTGCTCCAGCCTCCATACAAGATCATCGCACTTCAATCAAGTATCAGGCGAAAGTAGCCGAGATTGGCGCTAAGATGGGTTTCCGTATTTGGGTTCCAAGGCACGACAAGGCTCGTGTATTGGAACACGTTTCAGAATCTTTCCATTCCGAGTTTCTAGATATACTTCCTCTAAACTACGACGACACAACACTAAGGACGATTGAACAGATTGACGTTCTCTGGCTCAAGGGACGCTCAATGGCTAGGGCATTTGAGATAGAACACACTACAGCAATCTACTCAGGGCTACTACGTATGGCTGATCTATTGGCCCTGCAGCCAAACATGGACATCCGTTTACATATCGTAGCTCCGCTCGAAAGGAGAGACCGCGTCATTAGTGAATTGCGTCGCCCGGTTTTCTCGCTATTGGAAAGAGGGCCTCTATACGAACAATGTTCCTACTTGTCTTATGATTCGATAGACGACGTGGGTGGTGCCGAGCATTTAAGCCACATGAGCCAAACGATTCTGGATGAGTATGCCGAAACTACTGAAGTGTAGCTCGGGTACATTACGCTAACTCACCTTAATCCCCATATTCCGCTCCGCCACCGCCTCCCACAACCGTATCGCCCTCTCTCGTCCTCCCTGCTCTGAGGGATCGATGATCAGCCTGCCGGAGCGCGTGTAGGAGCCGATTGTCTGTAACTCGCTGCGGTTCGGTGCCCACGTCCAGGGGCGGTCGCGAGCGTCCAGCAGAGTAGACTCCGCCAATTCACGGTCGAGCGGCACGGCGATGGGCAGCCTCAGCGACGCGTCAGGGTCGCCCTTCCACACCCAGAACTTGTCCAGCGCGCGTGAATGGTACGCCGCCCGGCGTATGTGCGCGTTCGCGCCGAACACTGTGAAATCCCGCCCCGCCGGGTGCGTCTCAACGTCACGCAGCACGTCCGCAACGCGAAAAAACCCGATCAAGTAGAAACCCGATGGCCCCACAAATCGATCCTCACCGTCATGCCCAACCAGCCGCGCCAGGAACACGATGTAGTCGCCGGGACCGCACGGCTTCAGTCCAGCGCCGCGCCCAGTTCTCCGAGGATCATCGCCATAGGTGAACGTGCGGAACTCCGGGTCGTCATGCAGGCGGTCATTCCACCGCGAGACCGGCGCATAGTCGGCGAGTGTCTTGTCGGGGTCGTTATATGCGGCAAGCTTGGGATACGCCGGCAGCGTCGGCGACCACAGCCTCCTCTCCTCCGGGATGGGCAAGAACTCAAACGTGCCGTCGGGAAAGACAGGGCTGCGGAGCGCGCCATGAGAGGCGTTCACTCCCACATTGACCATGAAGATACGGGCGGTGGGATCGACAGAGACCAATTCCTGCTCCGGTCAGCGGTTGGGTGTCAGCGCGGCATAGATAGAGATTCGTGCAACAATCACGTATGAATCGTAGCAGTCACTCCGAGGCTCTGGCTCAGGCCGTCAAGGATGCTGCCAAGCAGGCAGGCTTTGACGTCGTTGGCATTGCGTCCACGGATGTGTTCCATGAGCGCGGAGAGACGGCGAAAGAACGCGTCGGCGAGGGACTCATGGACGGCCTGCCCTGGTACACGGAGGAGCGCGTGGACCGTGGCATGGATCCGTCCACCATGCTGCCCGGCGCCCGCTCCATCATCTCCCTCGCGCTCAGCCACCACCATGAGGGCAACGCCGAGGTGCCGGACAGCGCGCCCCGTGGCCGCATAGCCCGCTACGCGTGGGGCGAGGATTATCACCGTATCTTTGCCCGCAAGGTGCGAGCATTCATCGAGTCACTGCCCGCGATTACCGGCGTAGAGGACATCGGCACGCGCTGGTACACGGACACGGGCCCGATGCTCGACCGCGCCGTGGCGGAGCGGGCTGGCGTGGGCTGGTTCGGCAAGAACACCAACATCTTGACCTCGCAGGGATCATGGATGCTGTTGGCGCAGATCATCACGACGCTCGATCTCGTGCCGGATGAACCGCTCAAGAAGACGTGCGGGGCGTGCAACATCTGTGTCGATGCATGCCCAACCGGAGCAATCGTCGCTCCCTATGTGCTCGACAACCGCAAGTGCATCTCCTATCTCACCATCGAGAATCGCGGCCCGATACCTCGCGAACTGCGACCACTCATCGGCGACTGGATTTTCGGCTGCGACATATGCCAGGACGTCTGCCCCGTCAACCGCAAGGCGCAGGTTGGAAAGGCGTATGCGGAACTAACACGCGACGCGGACAACCGCGCCCGCCCGGAGCTCGTAGAACTGCTGGAACTGGATAACGACGGCTTCCGCGAGCGATTCAGGCAGAGCGCCGTGCTGCGCGCAAAACCGGCGGGCATGCGCCGAAACGTTTGTATCGCCCTCGGCAACATCGCCGATCCCGCCACAGTGCCCCCACTAGCCCGCGTCCTGAGAGAAGACTCATCCCCCATAGTCCGGGGCCACGCCGCATGGGCGTTGGGGCGAATCGGGACTGAGGAGGCCATAGCAGCCCTCAGAGAGGTGACTGAGGGAGAGACGGACGCCGGAGTCCAGGGCGAAATCGAGTGGGCACTGGCAGATTGCTCTTAGCTGCTGAGCAGCCTGTGCTGCCAAATTGTGTAACGACAGAAGTGTAGTTATAGTTGTGTTGTGACAAATGAACGAGCAGATAGTTTGGTTCTGGGACCCGGTCAAGGATGAAGCGAACTGGCGAAAGCATAGGGTGGATTTCGATACAGCCCAATTCGTCTTTGACGATCCCATGGCAACGACCATTGAGGACTCATTTCCGAGTGAGACCAGATTCAAGACGACAGGCATGGTCGGTTGGCACGTATTGGTGGTTGTACATACCGTGTCGGAATTCAGGGCTACGGAAGGATACGCAGTCGGTCGCATAATCAGCGCTCGGCGGGCTTCGGGACAAGAGCGGAGGAGCTATGAAGAAGAAACACGATAATCTGCCGCCTGATGTGAAGAAGAAACTGGCCTTACTGGACGATATGTCAGACGAAGACATCGACTTTAGCGACATTCCCGAGACTACCGACTGGACAGGTGCCCGGCGGGGCATGTTCTATAAGTACCGCGTCATCAAGAAGCAGGTAACGCTGCGGTTGGACGCGGGGATCCTGGCATGGTTCAAAGCGCAGTCGGACGATGGCCGCGGCTATCAAACGCGCATCAACGAGGCGCTGCGCGAGCACATCCGCCAACAGGTTGAAAAGACCAAATCAGACTAGGGACAATTTGGCCCGCCAATAACGCGGCGCGGCTCCCTATGGCTTCGGGCCGAAAGCGTTGTCGCCGTTGGTGCCTTCCATGAACCCGCATTCGATGATGATCCAGAAGGGGCCTATCAGCGGGATGAAGTTGACCAGTCCCCACCAGCCGGTCTTGCCTCGGTCATGAAAGCGCTTGGCGACAACTGCATAGTAGATCCAGATGCTGAGTGGGATGAATAGCAAGTAGACCACTATTGCCAGGATTTCGGCTACCAAGGTGAGCACGGCGACGGCTATCGCCGCAAGTATGCCGATTGCAATTATCGCCAGAACACCCTTGATCCAGAAGTCTGAACGACCTATTCGCCCGTCGTAGCTAAGTAGCACTGACTGAATTGGCATCTCACACCTCCATGCCGGTTGACCGCCGTTGTCAGGGAATGTCGGTTGGCCCAAGCATAACAGCCACCGCTAGTTCCCCGTATACAGCTCCCCGCCCGGCCTGAAGGACGCATAGCCGAACCAGAACGCCACATGGCCGGAGACGCGTGTGGCGAACTCTCCGTCGGGCCCGCTCAGACCCTCCGGCGTCACTTGCCACTCCCCGCCCGCCGCATCAATCAGGCCGCCGTCAGATGCCAACTCGAAAGTCCGGTTCTCACGAAGGAACGCTTGCACGCCTCCACCCGCGTCCGTCACCACAACGATGGGAACCTCGCTCACGGCGTCATTGAGCACGGTCATCGCTCCCAATCCCTCGAGGATTTCCAGCGGATACGCCTTGCTCTCCCCACTGTCCAGGATCGCCACAAACACCTGGTCCTTCGGACGCAGTTGCAGATCGTTCGCCCCGGGGCCGCCCGGGAACATAAGGCTTGGGCTGGAGAAATAGTCGTAGTAGGCCGCGCCGGGCGTCCCGGGTTTCTCATACGGTCGCTCATGACCCGTATCAAGTGAAAGCACCGTCGTGTCGGGATGTTGACTATTCCACTCACCCCACGTCGTCAGCGTCACCGGAAGAATCGGCAGTTCAATATCCTCACCGACGAGCTCCCCAACAACGGGAATCCCCGTGAATTGGTTCCATAAGCTATTAGTGTCGGCGTCATACATGAGCTTGTTAGATCGATACAGCAGCCCGGACGACCCGAAGATATATGGGTCCTGTCCATCGCCCCGCCGTGTGTCATACAGGATGCCGGAGCCGCACAACGTGCAATACGCCAGCGCAAACGGCTGCCCACCCACCACGTCGTTCGTCATCTCGTGCCAGTTCATGATCCGAAGCGGGTACGCGCGCGCCTTGCCGTTCAAGAACACGCCGAACACCTGCTCGTCCGCCTCAAGGTAGCGTGCCTCATGAGCCCGAATGACGGCGGGATTGTCCAGCGATGGGATGCCATCCACAACGACTCCGCCCCACACAACCTCCTCTAGCCGAATCGTGTGCTCAACTCCGTCCTCCGGCAGGAACTCACGGAACCGTTCATCCAGCGTCTTGAGAATCTCTCCCTTCCACCAGGGATAGACCGACGGTGGCGCATCGTATTCCGGGTGATCCCCAACCCATTGGAGCCACGGAAAACCGTCCTGCGCGAAGATATCCTCTCCGGTCAGGTCGCGAAGCGTATCAAGAAGGTGTGTCCTGTAGATCTGCCCATAGGGAAACACGTTCAACATATCAACCAGGAACGGCGCATAGCGCGGGTCCCTCGTAAGGCGAATAAGGTCCACGCCCGGCGCGAGGAAGTCCGTAATCGACGATCCTGTCGATACGTCAGGTCGCTGATGAAGCGCCGCTGTAAGCGACTCTCGGAGCCGCTCGTCATTCAGTGTCGCAACAGTGCTGAACGTCGGCCGCGGCGTTGGCGCCTGCGAGCCCTCAACTGTTGCCGTTGGTGACGACACAGAGAACGGCGCCCCTTCCGGACGCTCGGGCATTGGGCTGGAAACCGGCGCTGTCTGCTCCCCGCACGCCCCCACAAGACCCGCCGTCACCGTCAACAGCAGCGCGCTCGTCAGACCAATGAAGCGCCTCACGCGCAGCCTACTTCATCTTGACCGTATTCAAGCTGCGCGCGTATCATCGACGTGCGTGAAACACGCTGCCGGAACCAATCTAATTTCAACGAGGTTTGCACGGGTGAGTTATCTCAACGCGATGTACCGCTTCTTCATTCCGAGCCTTGAAGCCAAGCTCCGGTTGCTCGCCGCCGATGTGAGCCTCCTTGTCGGCACAATGCTCGTTACCATTCTAATCCGACAATACATGTTCAGTTCACTTGAGGCCGGCGCGGATGTCGTGACGGGCTTCCTTGTAGGGTTCACTGTCGTCGTCTCGTTCAACTCTATCGTCTATTTCGGCTCGTTGGCAGAGCCGGAGCCTGAGTCCGAGTCGTAGGCAATCGCGCGAACCGGCAGATCTACTGCCGCTCGCGGAGCGCTGCGCCACGCGCGCCACGTTAAAACCACTGAGAGGGCTGAATTTATGCGTGGGGTAGGAGTGATCGGGTTCGGGGGGCCGGAGGTCCTGCAGATTGTTGACCTTCCAGAGGTGCACGCCGGGACCGGCGAGGTGCGTATTCGCGTTCACGCCGCCGCGGTAAACCCCACCGACACCGGGCTTCGCAACGGCTCGCGCGCCGCCATGCTGGCCGATGTTCCGCCGCCCTACATTCCCGGCATGGACCTCGCCGGTATCATCGATGAGGTCGGATCGAGTACTGACACAGACCTCGCCGTGGGCGTCTCGGTCATGGCGATGGTCGTGCCGAATGCCAGCCATGGCGCGTACCGTGAGAGCATCGTGCTCGCAGCAGACTCCGTCGTCCCCATCCCGGCAGGAACAACGCACGTCGAGGCATGCACCCTGCCGATGAACGGTCTGACCGCGCGCCAATCGCTTGACCAGCTCGCACTCCGCCCGGGACAGACCATCGCGGTGACCGGCGCGGCGGGCTGCTACGGCGGGTACGTCGTCCAGCTCGCAAAGGCTGAAGGGTTGCGCGTCATTGCTGACGCAGCAGAGGCGGACGAACAACTCGTCAGTGATCTCGGTGCTGATGTGGTCGTGCGTCGCGGCGATGATGTCGCCACGCGCATCCGTGATGCCGCCCCGGACGGCGTCGACGGCATCGCGGACGGGTCAGTACAGTCCGAGCTCGTGGTGGCGGCTGTTCGAGACGGCGGTGGGTTCGCATCCGTGCGTGGCTGGCGCGGTACGGGTGAGCGTGGCATCGTTTTCCATCGCACGTTAGTGACGAGCTACGACCACCGCGCGGACCTCCTCGGGCAACTGCGCGAACAGGCAGAAGACGGTACTATCACTCTGCGGGTCGCCGCCACGTATGCACCGGACGAGGCCGCAGCCGCACATGCGCGACTTGAAGCTGGAGGCACACGCGGGCGTTGCGTAATCGTATTCCCGGCGTAGCCATCGCGAACGCTGGTCGGTATCGCGCCACAATCATCGTTAAGACAAGCCTGCGGGAGGCCTGAAGACATGAACATGGCGGCGCGGTCAGGTGGAGCAATGTCACCTCGCGGTGCGCTTGATTCGTCTGGCCACAGCCTCGCCATCTTCACGGCTCTCTATGAGCTCACCATGTCGCAGGCATGGTGGCAGAGCGGCAACGCTCACGATGCAACATTCAGCCTCTTCATCAGGCGCTTCCCGCCCAATCGATCCTATTTCGTGCTCGCGGGCGTCCATGACATCCTCGACTATCTGACCGATTTCCGATTCACAGATGCGGACATCGCCTATCTTGGATCACTGGGACGCTTTGACGGCGGCTTCCTTGAGTTTTTGGCGGATCTGCGGTTCACTGGCAGCGTCCGCGCGATGCGCGAGGGCGAGATCTTCTTCGCTGATGAGCCGGTCATGGAAATATCCGGGCCCGTCATCGAGTGCCAGATTCTCGAGAACTACGTCATCAACCGCATCAGCCTGCAGACCATGCTTGCCACCAAGGCCGCCCGCGTGATGCACGCCGCCCGCGGCCGCCCGGTCACGTACTACGGTTCACGTCGCGCTCCGGGCATTGATGCTGCCGGACAGATGGCACGCGTTGGCTCCCTGACCGGCTTCGCCGGCACTGGCAACGTCCTCGCCGCCGCCCAACACGGCATCAGCCCCATGGGCACTATGGCCCACTCCTTTGTAGGGTCCTTCCCCACGGAGCTTGATGCCTTCCGCGCCTTTGCACGCTCCTTCCCGGACGCCTCAACGTTCCTGATCGACACCTACGACCCCATCGAAGGCGCGCGCAACGCCATCACCGTCGCGCTTGAGATGAAAGAAGTCGGTCACCGATTGGGCGCGGTGCGACTCGACAGCGGCGACCTGCTCAACCTCTCACGCCGTGTGCGCGCCATGTTGGACGGGGCAGGCTTGGAAGAAGTGGACATCGTCGCAAGCGGCGAACTGGATGAGTTTGTCATCGATAGCCTGTTGCGTGACAGCGCGCCCATCGCCGGATTCGGCGTCGGCACGCGCATCGGCTCCTCCGCCGACGCCCCCTGGACGGATTCCGTTTACAAGCTCGTCGAATACGCCGGAGAACCCGTACTCAAGCTCAGCGTCGGCAAGGAGACCTTGCCGGGCCGCAAACAGATCTACCGATACGCAGACGAGAGCGACGGCTACGCGCGTGACGTGATCGCTATGGCGGATGAGCCGCCGCCGGATGGTGCCTCCCCGCTGCTGGAAGACATCATGCAAGACGGCCGTGCCCTGCAGCCCCACCCCAAGCTTGACGAGTCCCGTGACCTCTTCCAACGGGGTTTCGCTGCCCTTCCGGAGGACGTGAAAGCCCTAACCGGCGCAGCAACCTACCCCGTGGATATCTCCTCAGCCCTGGCAGAGCTCCAAACCCGCATGACGGAGGCAGCGAACCCGGGCAGGAGGTAAGCAGCGGCGGCCCGATACCGTCATTAGCGCCCTATACTGTATGCGTATCGCGCGGGGATTGGAGGATCGATGGGAACGTTCAATGTAGAGTTTCGTATTGCAAATTCAGCAGGTGGTGAGGAGCGCTCTTTTGAGGGTGCAGTGGATACGGGGGCGAGTTTCTCGTCTGTGCCCAGCAGTGCCTTGCGTGCGCTCGGCATCGAACCAACGGATTCGGAGCGCTTTGAGCTTGCGGACGGTAATGTCATTCAGCGGGACATCTCTGAGGCGCGTATCTTCGTCAACGGTCGGAGCGCCACGACAATCGTCGTTTTTGAGGAGGACGGTGTGGAGCCTGTCCTGGGCGCTCTCGCTCTCGAAAGCCTTCGGCTTGTCGTAGACCCTTTGAACGCGAGGCTAGCTCCGGTCGAGAGATTGAGGTACTGACACCACTTCGGCAAAAGGGCACTCGGGGGCCGAGTGAGTGGCTACTCCTCCAGCGTCCGAATGTGCGCCACCAGCATCCAGCGCTCGGCTGGCGAGAGCAACTGCGCGAAGCGCGGCATATTCGTCGAACCCTCCCACGCCGACGGGTTTTCCGCCCACGCCGGAGCAGGGAAATCGCCGTTGCCGCGACTGATGATTCGATACAGATCGCCGGCCGTCCGAGCCTGCGTATCGTCTTCCATCAGGTTCTTCGGTACTTCCACGCCGGCGGCCTCGAACGCGATCGTGACCTGCAACAGGCCCTCGCCGTCCCCTGCCGCCCCGTGGCACATGGAGCAGTTTCGCTGGAACAGGAAATCGCCATATTCCAGAACATCGGGCGTAACAACGATCGGGTTGCCTTCGACGCCATTTAGCTCATCGTCCGGCATCAGGTCGAAGTGCTCAAGGCGCAGATCCGCGTTCAACTGCTCCTCTGGCGCGCCGCCGCTGTTGAAGGCTACCGTGCCGGGCCTCACGGACATGGAGGGCCCTTCCTGCTTGCGTACGGCAGGGGAGTAGTGCATCTCCTGGAAGAAGTCCACCGGATAGGCGCCCGTCGAGCAGCCGGTGAGCGCGATAACGGCGACCGCCGCAAGCGCGAGCACCATCACGGCCGTTCGTCGCCCTGGCAAACCCAATTTCTTGTGCGCTCTCTGCATCACTGCGTCTATCCGCCGTCTCTACTCTCTTGTGTTTCTTTCCTGCATCTATGCAGGCTCGTTGATGACTTCTTCTGCGCCGCCGCTCTGTAGGGCCTGCTGCGCGTTTCCAATCCTCTCCTGGTCTACCGTGACCAGCAGGCCGATGTAGCCGAGCGTGATGCGCGCGTCGTATAGAGGACCCGCGCCGCCGGGGCGGGGCAGGCGGCTTTCGAAGATCACGCCGATGACCGTGAAAATCATCGCGACCAACAGCGTGAACTCGTACATGATGATCATGCTTGCCGGAATCGCGAGGATGGGCTTGCCTCCTGTCACGAGCGGGAATGCCGTCTGCGTTGCAAACACGAAGAGGAATGCGGTGATGAAGCCGATAAACCCACCGAACAGGGAGAATCGAAAGAGCTTGTTCTTCTTCACATGCTCTCCGAACGCGCCCTCCGGATACGGATTACCGGTCATCACCTCGTAATCGTCACTGGTGAATCCGGCCGCACGCAGGTTGCGTGCTCCTTCCGCGGCGGTGTCCGCGTTTTCGTACAAGCCGAGAACACTCTGGTTTGCCATTGCTTCCGCTCCCAACATGCGGGCTACCAGGCCCGCGGCTCCTCTGATTCCCGTACGATCGCGGGCACCGTCACCTCACCGATTTGAACCTCGGATCGGAAGACCTGCCCCTCCTTTTGCTCCCACGCCGGTACTAACGGCACCAGTTTGGCGAATATGATGAGCAGCATTGCCACCATTCCGAACGACGCAAGAACAATTACGCTCTCCGTCAGACTCGGGACATAGTTCGCCCATAAGAATGTCAGCTCCTGTTTCCGTTCAATGGCCGGGATGATGAGGAAGAACCTCTCCAGCCACATACCGATGTTGACCAGGATCGACGTCCAGAACATCAAGGCGATGTTCCGGCGGACCTTCCGGTTCAACCATAAAGGTATCGGTATCACGTATGAGGTCATCACCATGATGATTGTGATGGCGTTGAACGGCCACTCAAGCAGCCGACGCTCCATCACCGCGATTTCCTGTTCTTCCCGTGTGTAGAACGAGAAGGCGAAGTCCAGGAAGAAGAAGAACAGCCAGGCGGTCGCGATGAAGATCAGCAGCCGGCCAACAGCATCGAAATGATCCTCCCAGATGAAGTTTTCAAGCTTGAAGATCCAGCGCATAAACGCCATGAGCGTCAGGACCATGGACACCCCGGAGTGGACTGCGCCGATGACGAAGTACGGCGCGTAGACCGTAACGTGCCACGCCGGCACCACGGATGCTGCGAAGTCCCATGACACGATGCTGTGGACGGACACGAATACCGGCAGGATCAGGGCGGACATCAGGATTCCGAAGATTCCCTGCAGCTGCCACTGACGCGGCGTGCCCCGCCAGCCCATCGCCAGCGCTCCGTAGATCGTTCGGCGCATACCCGTGCTCTGGTCGCGGATGATCGCGAAGTCTGGAATCAACGCCGTGAAGACGAACAGGATGCTGCCTGTCAGGTACGTCGTAATAGCGACCGGATCCCACACCAGCGGGGAGCGCACGTCCGGCCATATGCCGCGCGTGAAGTCGTACGGCAGAAGCCAGTAGACGATGCGCCACGGCCGTCCCGCGTGAATCACCGGGTGGATGAGGGAAGTGACGAGGGCAAAGACCGTCATCACCTCTGCAGCGCGTGTGATCGGACGTTTCCATTCAGCCTGCGTCAGCCGCAGGATGGACGAGATCATTGTTCCGGCGTGGCTGACACCAATCCAGAACACAAAGTTGACGATAAAGAATCCCCAGAATGCCGGACGCTGCAAGCCCGTGATCCACAGGCCTTGCCAGATCAGGATGGTGACGGCGACCGCGCCCGCCATGACGAGGATGAACGGCGGCAGGAAGGCGAGCACATGCCGCCTCCGCAGTTCAAAGACCGGCCAGAGCAACTCGTCGTTGATCTGGCTGGCCGTCAGGACCGGTCGATCTCGCATTCCTCTGTCTCTCCGCTAGTCCGGCTTCGCCACAATGTGCGCGTGTCCAACACCGAATGGCCTCACCACGCGCAACAGTAGCGCCTCCCTCGTCTCCCACAGGGAAACGAACGGCACCACTCGCGAGGCCAACAGGATCATCAGGGCAACCGCAGACAGCATTCCGACAAATACCAGGATCTCAAGGATGCCGGGGTATCCGATATTCGTCGGTATCTCGTGCAGCTCGTGGCCGCCCACCTGTTCGATTGACCACGTATTTACGTAGATGCGCAGTCTGTCAAAGAAATTGCCAACTATGATGACCACACCCACAACGGCCGGCCCGAGGATGCTCCGTCTCACCGGATTCCACATGATCAGCAGGAACGCCGTGATGAACGACAGGCCGATAGCGCCCACAAACATCCAGAGCTGTGGTCGCGCCAGTAAGTTGTCAATCGCAGGGTCGCCAAATGCCAGGAGCGCGATAATCTGCTGCTCATGCGGCAGGCGCCCGTACCAGAACAGGATAAATCCGCTCCAGAAGAAATAGAACCAGAACAAGGTCAGCGCCAGCAATAGCCGCCCGTACGCCCAGAACTGCTCAAGCTCGAAATAACGCGCTAGTCCGCCCCACTTGCGCAGTGCGAATTGCACCACGATGAACAGACCCAAGCCCATCTGCAGGCCCGTCACGGCGTGGAAAGCGGGGAAGATGGGATCCTTCCAGCCCGGCGTCAGGACCATTGCGAAATCTGTGGCGAACACCATGTGCGTGGTCGCGTACGCTGCGATGTACATCGCTCCGAGGATTCCGAGTGCCGACTTGTGCATCGCCCATTGCTGAGCAGTGCCGATCCACCCGTATGCGAGCGATGCTGCGACGCCGCGAGAGCGTCCGCTGCCATGATCGCGCACTGCCGCGAGGTCAGGCAGAACGGACACATAGATGAATGCCAGCCCAATGCACACGAATGCCGTCAGCATGATCAGGTCCGGGAACCACGGCCCTAGCCGCCAGTCCATCCACAGGCTGTTGCGTCCCTCAAGGCCCGGATGCGCCGCCATGATCGGCAGGAAGAACACCAGCATGACGGGCCCGGCCAGTGCGAACAGTTCTGCCGCCCGACTCGTGGGACGCCGCCACTGTGCCCGGGCGAACCGCAGGCCGATACCGGCCATCGGGATGCCCATCACCAGGGAGAAAACATAGAAATACGCGACGGCGTAGTACTTCCACCGCGTGTGGTCGTCCAGGCCGCCCAGCATCATGAGGATCGCCGCCGTGGCGCCAAGCGCCGTCAGCAGGGCGAGAATCCACAGCGCGCGGCGCATCCGCGGACCGGTCTGCCGCGCATCATGGATGAGCTCTTGTGTTAGCTCCTCCTGTGTCGCGGGGGCCCCTGGCGCCTCATGACCGTTGTGGGTGCTGGTCATCCTCTCCTCATTGCTCAATTCGTGTCGATTCTGCCGGTTTCAACGTCTACTTTGTGAATTCTCTCACTAAACACGCGTCTATGGGTTAGTGTGCCGCCGCTGCCATCTCGTCAGAACCCGCCTTGGCCGTGGCGACGCCCTTCAGGTACCGAATATTCGGCTCCGTCCCGATCGCCTCTTGCAGCGTGTACGCCCGCGACTCATCCGCAAACAACTGCGAAACACGGCTATTCGGATCATTCAAATTCCCAAAAGTCAGCGCATCCGTAGGACAAGCCTGCTCACACGCCGTCATGAAGTGATCAGGAGCGTTCGTACCCGTTCGCTTTGCAATGCGGACGGCAGCGTTGATGCGCTGAATGCAGAAGGTGCACTTCTCCATGATTCCGCGCTCACGCACCGTGACGTCCGGATTCAAATAGTTGTGGAACGTCTCCGGCCACGTCGGGCGGCGGTAGTTGAAGAAGCGGGCATGGTATGGGCAGTTGTTGGCACAGTAACGGGTGCCAACGCAGCGGTTGTACACCTGAACGTTCAGGCCAGCGGGGTTGTGATATGTGGCGTAAACGGGGCAGACGGGCTCACAAGGAGCGTTGCCGCAGTGCTGACACAGGACCGGCAGGAAATACGCGTGAACGTTCGGATACTCGCCCTCCCAATAGCGTTCAATGCGGATCCAGGCGATTGCCCGCCGCTCAGTGAAGTCGCGTTCCAGGTTGATTGGCAAGTTGTTTTCAGCAGCGCACGCAATTACACACGCCTGACAACCCGTGCATGCGTCGATGTCGACCGCCATGCCCCACTTATAATCTGACATTGTCATCGCGCTATTCTCCGTCGCCCTTTCTGATTACGTGTATTCCACCTGAATGATGTGCGTTCCTTCAAGCTGCTGTCCGGTGAAGCCACCCTCCATGCGCGCCATACGCATCCGGCGACCAAGGGGGCGTATTGTCACCGCTGTTGCACCCCACGCTTGCGATCCGGTGCCGTCGACTTCGATGTCTGCCAGAACGGTGTTGACATTACCGTCTGGATTGTCGCCATACCGTCCGGAAAATGCTCGCCCTCGTCCAAACGGAACAGCGACTACATTCGGCGGAATGCCAGGATGGAGATAAACCGGAACCTCGACAGAGCCACTGTCAGACTCCAGTGCGACCAGATCGCCATCGCGCAGGCCCAAGCGGGCGGCCTCGCGGCTGTTCACCTCAACCCAACTGTGCCACACCATGGAGGTGACAGGGTCTGGTGCGGATTGAGCCCACGGCAAGTGCCCAGCGCTGCCATCACCCACAGTAGAGCTTGCGAACGGAATCAGGTGGTATCGATCCGTGTGCTCAGCGATTCTTTCAGGCATATCGGCGAGCGCCGGGGCGAAATCAAATGTGGGCCGTTCCCAGATGGTCACACCACGTCCAGCGATATTCCACCAACCACCGCGCTGCAGAACGCCTGTCGTGAAAGCTGCCAATGTTGAACCCTGAACGGAGCCGCGGCCGGGATTCGCCGCATGCAGGTCCGCGAGAGCATTCAGCACCACCCGTTCCATGCTGTCGCCACGCGTCTTTCGGCTCGTTCCACGGGTTTGCATCAGCGAGATCAACACGTCCCCCATTGCTCGAGAGTCATGCACGGCACGCCGTGAACCATCAAGCAGGGGCGCGGCAACCGGCTGCTGCACCGTGAGAGCCTCGTAGCCGGGACCGGGGTCAGGCACGTCCGTTCCCCAGGATTCCAGGTAATGCTGATCAGGAAGGATAAGATCGGCCATTGCCGTTGTCTCGTTCGGTTCCGACGAGAAACTAACCACGTTTCTGGCACGGCTGAGCGCCTGCCCGAATTTTAGGCTGGCCAGCGCATGAACCGGATTGGCGCCATCAACGAGCACTAGATCGATGTCTCCGCGATCGAGTCGATTTCGAACACTGCGCCATTCCGAGTACGTCGTCGGGACTGGCAATTCTCTAAGCTCCGGGAGCGATGTATCGCTGTTGAACTGCACGCCGCCTCGCCTGCCAACACTGCCAAGTACGCCATTGAGAATCATTCCTGCCTTGGCGTTGAATAGACCGTTCGGTTGGGCAGCGGCAGAGCTGCCGACTAGAACCACCGTTGGGCCGTGAGAAGCGAGGTTGTGCGCGACGTCCGTGATCATCTGCCCTGTCAACACGCCCGGCGTTGCGCCGAGTTGATCCGCGATCGCATCCGGGCGGTAGGGCGCAAGCGCGGCTTCGCCAAGGCCTTCAGTCATGGCATTCACTGTTGTCTCATCAGCGAGCCCTTCATGGGCGAGAACGTAGGCAATGCTGAGAGCCAGAATGCCCTCGCGCCCGGGGGCGATAGGCAACCACGTATCCGCATTCGCGGCGGTCATAGAAAATCGGGGGCTGGCATGGACGTGCGTTCCCCTGCTCCTGCCCTCTCCACGACGGAACTGGCCATAGGCCTTGCTGTAGTGGATTGGCGCGAGCCAGGACTCGAGGAAATCGGCTCCAATTGAAATCACAGAACCCGCATTCGCAATGTCAAAGAAGGGGAGCCTGTCCTGGCCGAATACGTCTTTGGCTGCCTGCCTGATGGCAGCGTTCTCAAGCGGCTCCAACTGCAAGTGGCGAATGCCGAAACCCTGGGCGAACTCGTTGGTCACTGCCCCAAGATGGCCCCGATTCGGCCGGGTAATGAGCAGCGTGCGTGACGCGTTTGCTCCACTGAGCAAAGCGTTCAGACGTGCGAGGCCATTGGCCCATGTGATGCTCTGACCATTCTCCATCGGTCCGCTGAACCTGTCCGGATGGTAAAGAGATTGCACGCCGGCCAGGCAGCCGGGTAGAAGTCCTCCCCGATTCAGTGGGTGATCAGGGTTGCCTTCAATCTTCTTTGCACGGCCCTCTGCGACGCGAACGAGGATGCCATGACCCTCACCGCATGACACACAGGACGTGGCGTACATGTCCTCAAGGCCCTGGGCGAGGTCCTCGGGCAGATCACGCGGACTCTGCTTGATGAGCTCCCGTTCGGGAATGGCGCAACCCGCAAAAAGGACGCCGGCCACGGATGTGGCTCCGGCTACCCTTAGAAAGTCCCGCCTTGTCAGATCCATCTCGCGAAATCCGTTCGTTTCTCTCTCGTCAGTCCCTTATGAGTGACACGTGGAGCACGTGGTAGGCGCGCTGTTTTCTTTGTGGCAGCCAACGCAGTCCCCCATCTTGAGAATCCGTACCTGTTCAACTTGTCTCATACTTCCCACGTCGCCGTGGCATTCAGTGCACTCGAAGCCGGCCGTGATGTGAGGCTCGTGTCTGAATTGGGTATGGTCGGGAAGTCGATGCTGCCGTATCCAATTGAGAGGCTCCCCGGATTCCCACGCGGCACGCAACGGCTCAAGGTTGGGATTTGCAGTGGCTACAGTCTTATGGCAGAACATGCACTGTTCCACAGATGGCACAGTGGCCGTTCGCGACGTGTCCGCAGCACGGTGGCAGAACTCGCACTCTATGGCAAGCGAGTTCACGTGCTGGTCATGCGGGAACTCCATTTCGTTCTCCGGCACGGAATAGACGGCGCCGAGGGCGGCACTTCCTCCGGAAAACGCGACGATGCCGATAACAATCAAGGCAAGGGGAATTGCGATGAGCACGCCGACGACACGGAGTGGCAAGGCTCCCATTCGTTGTCGCATCTGAACGAACGCCCCGTCCCTAGATCCAGACCTTCGTGTAGATGGTCCGGACAACTTCGGATTCCGTCACGAATCCGACGAAAGCGAATAGGGCAATTGCAGCCGCTGCTGCTGCGGCCATGTAAAAAATCGGTCGAACCCGCTCAACTCGTGGACCAATGTGGCCTGTGGTGGCGAGTGACGGGATGACGGCGTGGGCGACGAGGAGAGAAAGCGCCATTGCTATGACGGACAGCCACAGAAGCCACAGATAGACCAGCGTGGTCTGAATCTGATCCCAATCTGCGGACGTCAATGACTGCGGGTCGATTTCAGTCACGAATCAAGCGCTCCCCGAGAGCAAAGTACGAGTCATTTCAGTAGGAAACGTTACACGCCGCCGAGAGTCGGTGTCAATCCCCTTTTGACGCGCGGCGAAGAGCTTAAACAACGTGCCCTCCACGTGGAGGGCAAATGCGGAGGCTTGTGCCAAAAATCACACAGTAGGCTCGAATAACGATGTTTTAGAGGCAATGTGGGCCATTTAAGCGGTCTGCGCTCATTTAGACCCAAAATGGTGAACGCCGAGCTGCCTCCACGTACATGCCGAGCGGCCGCCCTCCCAACAGGTGCAGGTGACCGTGGGGCTGGGACTGCATGCCGTCCTCGCCGAAATTCGACAGCACCCGGAAACCGCCGGGGGCGTGCTCCTTGCCGAGCTGGACGGCTAGCGCGGATGCGCGCTCCATGTCGTCTCGCCAGAATTCTTCCTGTGTCTTGTGCTCTTTCGGGACAATCAGCAGTTGGATGGGCAGCCAGCGCAGGTGGTTGCGAAAGACGATCAAGCTGTCGTCTTCGTGCCAGACCTCGGCCGGTTCCCGGCCTGCGATGATTTCACAGAAGACGCAGTACGGTTGGGCAGGACTCGTCATGCAACAAGTCTAACCACGACCGCGACGCGTCCGCGACTCCGACAGCGGCTCGGTCAGGTTTCGACGGAGCATATAGTTCGGGACATCGATGTTGAACGGAATGCTGAAGGGCGTACCGGCGAGACGCGAGGCGACGCGCGGCTCGTCCTGAGCCAACTCATCCAACGAGATGTTCATCGTCACGATGGTTGGTAGGCGGGCGTTGTAGCGGAAGTTGATGATCTGAAAGAGCTTTTCGCGAGCCCACGCCGTGGTGGCATGGGCACCAAGATCGTCCATCACCAGAAGCGGGACGGTCCGCACGCCCTCAAAGAGTTCGTCATATGAGACATCACTCTGCGGGCCAAAGGTATAGCGCAGGTGATCCAGCAGGTCTGCCACGACCACAAAGAGGGTTTCGACTCCGTTGGCGCGGCAGTGGTTTGCGATGGCAGCGGCGAGGTGAGTTTTGCCAACACCGTTTTCGCCGGTAAAGACCAGCCAGCCGTCGGGCTGCTCTGCATAGCTTCGTGACATCTTGAGCGCACCTTCGAGGCTCTGGCGCTGGCGACGTTCCAAAGCGTCATTGTTGCGACCATCGAAGTTCGCGAACGTCATGTCTTTGAATCGAGGGAGCTCCAGCGCGTCCGTCACGGGGAGGCGAGCGCCGGCCGCGCCCGTGGCAAGCACCGTTGCAAGGCCGGGAGCAGTGAGGCGGCTTAGAAGTTGCGGTTCCATTTCTATGAGGGGCTTGCTGAGGGTTACGACGGTCGGGCGGCGCTCAATGAATCGTTGATTGAATACCTGGAAGAGTTTTTCCTGCGCCCACGGCGTTGCCGAATGAACACCGAGGTCGTCAAGGATGAGCAGCGGCGCTTCCTTGACCTGCTCAAAGAGGGAATCAAACGGTGTCTCTGCGTTTGGGGCGTATGCAGCCCTAAGGTAGTCGAGAAAATCGGGCACTGATACGAGGAGCGCCGGAATACCGCGGCCGATGACATCGTTGGCGACGGCGGCAGCGAGATAGGTTTTGCCGCTTCCGGAGGGACCGTGGAGAACAAGCCAGCCATCAGGGTCTGCGGCGTACTCTTTCGCTTGTGAGAGAGCGTTCACATAGGTTTCGTTCCTATCGTTCGTCGACCGCTCAAGCTCGGACTCGAGGGTTTGAAAGGTTACGTTGGCAAACGGCTCAAGCTGTCCGTAGCGCTGCAGCCGACGGAGACGGTCGCGCTTGAGTTCCTCTGCCCGGCAGGCGCAGGGAATCACCTTCCCGAATTCGGGATCATCGAGCGGCAGGTCACGGCTGACCCACCCCATGCCGTTACAGACGGGGCAGCGGTCAGTGTCCGGAGCCTCTTCGCGTTCGGGAGCGTCAGCGCCAGCGGACGACCTGGCCGTATTCCCCTCCGCGATAGCGGTCCTTCGCAGGACGTCGCTGAGTCGTTCCATCTCCCCTACCCCTATCTCTCCAGTTGCGAAGAACCGAGCGCACGTACGCCCAGCGCCGCGCATTCTGTGCTGCCGCCTCCTGAAAGGCTTCTCGTATCCATATGGCGGGATACTCTTGTTCCGCCTCAGAAAGTTCCTGTGCGATACCCGCCCCGGGAATCGGTCCGATGGTGTCTTCGTACAGGCGGAATATCTCGCCGGGCTGCGACGGAGGCTCCTCCGGTTGGGCTCTCGCCGGCTGCGATGATAGTGCCGCATCACCGGCCTTGACCCGCTCGGCGCCCCGCCTGCCCTCCGAGTCGTTCACAAAATATGCCACGTCGCCATCGCCAAGTGGAACCCCAAGAAACACGCCGACACGCACAAAACCGGCCATGACACTTTGGACAGCTTCCTGAGGGCCGTCATCCTCTTTCACCAGTTCGGGAGCACCACCGTCTGACAACTCGCCAAGCTCCGGGGCGTTCGTCAATTCGCTGCTAGTGACGAACCTGATCGCCCCTTTGCGACTTCGGATGCGGCGCAGGGCAACCAGAAAGGTCTTTATCTCAGCAACACTGTTGAGCTGTGGGAGGATCTCGCTGAAGAATGCCTCCGGCACCGGTGTTGCCTGTGTCGGCGTGGGAAAGCCCTGAAACTCCTCGATATCACGCATGGCGTTCTGTCCGGCGATTCATGGCTAGTAGTATCCGTCCGGGCCGCCGCCGGCGCGCGCAGCGTTGCGGAACGTTGTGGTCTGTTCTTCAAACACGACCTGCATGCGACCCGTTGGTCCGTTGCGATGTTTGGCAATGATGACGTCAGCAACACCGCGGGGATATTCCTGGTCCGGGTGCTGCCGTTCCCATTCTTCGCCCGTGAAGACCATGTCCGGGCGATAGAGAAACAGGACTACATCGGCGTCCTGCTCGATCGCGCCGCTCTCACGAAGATCGGACAGTAGGGGTTCATGGCGAGGGCGGTTCTCCACGGCGCGGGAGAGTTGGGACAGGGCCAGAACGGGCACACTCAGATCGCGGGCGAGCGCTTTCAGCGAGCGGGATATCTCACTGATTTCCTGCACCCTGTTGCCAAACGTGTTCGTGCCAGACATAAGTTGCATGTAGTCAACGACGATGAGGTCAAGCCCCTGTTCGAGGGAGAGCCGCCGGGCCTTAGAGCGGAGCGCGACGACGCTGAGGTTGACCGAATCATCAATAAAGAGGGGCAGCTCGGCGAGCCGCCCGACGGCGTTCATGATTGCGCCCTCTTCGTAGTCGGTCCACATATGCCCGCGGATGCGTGTGGAGTTGATGCCGGATTCGCCTGCCAGCAGGCGCTCAACGACCTGTTCCGCCGCCATTTCAAGGCTAAAGAATGCGACTATTCGGGGGCGACTGTCCGCTCGTCGGGTCTGCGCGGCGGCCTTGGCGACGTTGAGCGCGAATGCACTTTTTCCGACACCGGGCCGAGCTGCGAGGATGAGCAGGTCTGAGGCCTGGAAACCGCCGCCCAACTGTCGGTCAAGATCCACGAAGCCGCTTTCGACGCCACCAGCGCGCCCTCCGGCAGCCTGCTCAGTTTCTTCTACGTAGCGGTCAAGGACGTCCCGCAACGCCTCAAGGTCTCGGGCGTTCTGGCCGAGGCGCATCGTATAAAGCAGTTCCTCTGCCTTACGGAGGGATTCCTCTTCATCCTCCTCTGCGCGGGTTCCGATGCCGGCAATCTGTCCACCGGCATCAATGAGACGGCGATGGATGGAGAGCCGCCGGACGACACGGGCATAGTTGTCCGCATAAACCGAAGTGGGAACGACAGCGATGAGGTGGCTTAGGAAGGGGAGTCCGCCGACCTCTTCAAGTCGCTGATGGCGAGCGAGTTCATCCGCGACGCTTATCTGGCTTATGGGGTCATTGCGAGCGAAAAGGGTTACGCAGGCGTCAAATATCCAGGAGTGGCGCTGGCGGTAGAAGTCGTTGGGTTCGAGGATGATCTGCACACCCGGGACAGTCTCGCCGTCAATGAGCATTGAGCCGAGGACGGCTTCCTCAGCTTCGTCGTCATGTGGGGGGAGTTGCTCGGTGTACACAAAACACCTCGGTCCCGCCCACTGCGCCTGTGAGTAACAGGCCGGGACGGGTTTCCGAGCCAGTTACTCCTTGTCGTCATCCTCGTCAGCGGCCTCGGCCTCACCCTCTTCAGGGGCGGTTGTCTCTGCCTCCTCGTCCTCGGCCTCAGCAGCCTCCGAACTTTCCTCGGTCGCTTCCGGCTCCTCAGTCGCCGCTTCCGCAGTCACGTCATCTGCAGTGGCCTCGGCGGTCTCCGCGCCTTCCTGGTCCTCTTCCGGAGTTTCTTCCACGAGAGGCGGGGGCTCGGTTCCCTCCTGATAGACAGTGATAGTCACGTTTGGGATCACATCCGGCGCGAGACGAACGGGGGTCTGGTGGTGGCCAAGTTCCCGGATTGGCTGTGCAAGCTGTACTGAGCGGCGGTCGATCTCGACACCCATGGTCTCGTTGACGGCCTCGGCGATCTCCGTAGCGGTCACGCTGCCGTAGAGGCGGCCACCGGGGCCGACGCGCACAGCGATCAACAGGCGCTCCTCTGTGAGCTTCTCGCCAACGCTTTCCATCTCAAGATTGAGCTTGGTACGCCGCTCAATTTCGACCTTCTTTCGTGCATCGGCACGGGCGAGTTCCTGCGGAGTTGCCAAGACGGCCAGCCCCTTGGGGATGAGGAAATTGCGGGCGTAACCGTCTTTGACATCGCGGACATCACCAGCGATGCCCAGCCCGGGCGCCTCATCAATCAATACGACTTTCATTGGGATTCCTTTCGCAAGCAATATTAGAACGTATGTATTAGCATGTCAAACCCGCCATGGTGGTCGAACAGCATTTTGGGGGCGACACACAAGAGACAAGATTAAGTGTGTCATGGGTGGGACGGCAAGGGGTGCGGATGAGGGTTTTCCACCAAATCTATGAATCCATCAATGCTGTCTCCCACGTGGAGGCGGCATCGGAGAGCGGGATATCGATGAGGCCGGTGATGGTGAGGGAGTCGCCACCCACAGCGCCAATCTCACACATGGCGACTCCGTTTTGCTCGCACAATTCACGGAGCACATTCAGGTCATCTGAGGCGGCGGACACAACGATACGCGCGGGCGCTTCCCCAAAGAGGGCGGCGTCTATGCGGTCGTTTCCAGCCAGGCCAAGTTCAAGGGATGCTCCAGTGCCGCCAATGGCGCAGGATTCTGCCACAGCGACGGCAAGGCCGCCCTCTGAGACGTCGTGGGCGGAGGTGATGAGTCCCCGGGCGATGGCCTCACGCAAGAGGGTTTGCACTCGGGCCTCGGCGTCGAGATCGACAGCTGGGCGTCCGGCCACGGTGTTGTGGATGCGGGAGAGGTATTCGCTTGCGCCGAGCGTTTCAATGGAGAGTTCGGCGGAAGATGCGCCCAGGAGGATGACGCGGTCGCCCTCGCTGCGGAAGCCGGCGCCGGCACGGTGAGAGAGGTTATCGAGCAGGCCGACCATCCCCACCGTAGGGGTGGGGTCGATGGGGCCGTCAGCGGACTCGTTGTAGAGGCTGACGTTGCCGCTGATGACGGGGATGTTGAGGGAGCGGCAGGCGTCGGCCATGCCGCGGATTGCCTGCTCAAATTGGTAAGCGATGGGCTCGCGCTCCGGGTTGCCGAAGTTGAGGCAGTCCGTGATGGCAAGCGGACGCGCGCCGACGCATGAGAGGTTCCGGGCGGCCTCAATGACGGTGAGAGCGCCGCCGGCGTAGGGGTCGAGATAGCAGGCCCGGGAGTTAACGTCGATGGTGAGGGCGATGCCCTTATTGGTTCCCTTGATACGAAGGACGGCGGCATCAGCGTCGCCCGGGGGCAATACAGTGTTGTTGCCGACCTGGTGGTCGTATTGCTGATAGACAGGGCGTTTGCTGGCGAGGGAGGGGGCGGCGAGCATTTGGAGGAGGGTCTCATTCCAATCTGAGGGCTGGGGGAGATCGGAGAGATCGCGGTCGCGGAGGGCGGCGATCGCGGGGTCTTCAACACCGGAGAGTTCGTAGGCGGGGGGTTCGGTGAGGGCGGCAATGGGCATGTCTCCGACGATTTCTCCGTTATCGCGAATGATTGCGCGGTCGCCGTCAGTGACGACGCCTATCTCGTCGCAGGCGAGTTCCCACTTTTCACAGATAGCACGGGTTTTGGCGACGTTTTCAGGGGGGACGACGAGGAGCATTCGCTCCTGGGATTCGGAGAGCATGATTTCGTAGGCGGACATGCCATCCTCGCGGCGGGGGACACGGGCGACATCTATATCAACGCCGTTGTTGGCGCGGGCGGCGCATTCAATGACAGAGCTGGTGAGGCCTCCAGCGCCGAGGTCCTGCATTCCGACGAGGAGGCCGGCCTGGGCGATCTCAAGGCAGCCTTCAAGCACGAGTTTTTCGAGGAAGGGGTTGCCGACCTGTACGGCGGGGCGTCGCTCTGCTGACTCCTCGGAGAGGTCGACGGAGGCGAAGGTTGCGCCGTGGATGCCATCGCGGCCGGTGTCCGCGCCGACGAGGAGGAGGATGTTGCCTGCGCCGCCGGTGCTTGCGCGGATGATCTCATTTTCCTTTGCGATGCCGACGCACATGGCGTTGACGAGCGGGTTGCCGGAGTAGGCGGGGGCGAATGTGACCTGCCCTGCGACGTCCGGGATGCCGATGCAGTTGCCGTAGCCGCCGATACCGGCGACGACGCCCTCGAAGAGGTAGCGGTTACGGGGCCTCTCGTCCAACGGGCCAAAGAAGAGGGCGTTGAGGAGGGCGATGGGGCGAGCGTTCATGCTGAAGATGTCACGGATGATACCGCCGACGCCTGTCGCCGCGCCCTGGTAGGGCTCAATGGCGGAGGGGTGGTTGTGTGATTCCACCTTCATCACAACAGCGAGGCCGTCACCGATGGAGACTGCGCCTGCGTTCTCCTCGCCGGGGCCTATCAATACCCATGGGGCTTCGTTGGGGAAGAGGTTGAGGAGGAGGCGGGAGTGTTTGTAGCCGCAGTGCTCGCTCCAGAGGATGCCGAACATGCCAAGCTCGACCTCATTCGGCTCGCGGTCCATTCGGCGAACGATCTCGTCGTATTCGTCGCGTGATAGGGAGAGTTCAGCGAGGGTGGCGTCTGAGGCGGTCATGGTTTGAGTCTAGCAGTGTGACGGGGTAATGATGAGGGTGTTCCGTCCGCTCGATCCACATCGAGGAGGCGTGCGATGAAAGCTGCTGATTCTGCAAGGCAACGCAGAGACACGCTGTGGAGGTTTTTGGGCCCGTTGGTGGCAGGCATGTCTGTGCTCTTGCTCATCGTAGGCGCGGGGGTTGGGTGTGACGCTTTTTCTGACGATGAGGAGACCCCGCTCAAGATTGGCTTGCTGTTGAATTTCACGGGGTCGCCGGAGGCGTCGGCGGACAGGCAGCGGGCGTTCGAGTTGGCGATTGCACATGTCAATGAGGCGGGAGGCGTGTTGGGGATGCCGGTGAGCGGGGTGGTGGCGGATGCGACCGGGGATCCTGAGACTGCGGTTGAGGAGGCGACGCGGCTGGTTGACGAGGAGGGGGTTCACGCGATTGTAGGACCGAATGCGAGTTCTGCGTCTCTGCCAATCGCCGAGAAAGTGTCTGGCCCGCACAACATTCCGACGATAAGTCCGTCCGCAACGTCGCCCTCACTGACCGGTGTTCACGATGAGGGGTATTTCTTCAGGACGGCGCTTTCGGATGTGGCCCAGGGGCCAATTCTTGCGGACGTTGCCCAACGGCAGGGGTTCGATAGCGTCGGAGTGATCTATCAGGATGACGCCTATGGGGCGGGGCTTGCGGAGTCGTTCGCTGCAGCGTGGGAGGGCCGGCTCGTTGCCGTCGGGGTCGATCCGACCGTGACCGTCCTTGCGGGGCCGCTGGAGGAGTCGGCGCAGGGCGGCGGGCAAGCGCTGGTCGTGATTGGATTCGAGGGTCTGGCAATCGAGATGGTTAAGCAGGCCATCGATGGCGGTGTTTATAGCGATTTCGTCTTTGCCGACGCGGCCAAGCGGTTGAGTCTCGTTGAGGAGATCGGCGTCGAGCGCCTGGGTGGGATGTACGGGACGGGGAGCGCGCACCCACCCCACAGCGACGCTACGGAGAGCTGGGATGACGCCTACATTGCCGCCTATGGGGAACTTCCCGTTCTCGCCTATGTGAAGGAGACGTATGACGCGACGGTGGCGATTACGCTGGCGGCGGAGGCGGCGGGCAGCGTCGACGGCGAGGCGATCCGCGATCAGCTACGTGGAATAGCGGAGTCGCCGGGTGATCCCATTCCCGGCACTCCTGCCGGCGTTGCCGATGCTCTTGAGCTGCTCGGTGAGGGCAAGGACATCGATTACGAGGGGACGTCGGGCGTTTTGGAGTGGGATGAGCACGGGGACCTGCGGCGGGGGTTTGTGGGCGTGTGGCGTTTCACCGCCGATGGGCGTATTGAGGATCTGGAGAGTATTCCGTACGGGGGGTAGGCAGTGGGCAGAGGGGATGTGGCCCTGCAGGCCACGCGGTGGATTCCGGCCTCCGCCGGAATGACGGAGCCTCATGGATTGCGGCTGTAACGGCCATTGGCTAGGTTGAGTATCTTATCTCCCGTGTTCCATCGGCTCTTGAAGTGAGTATTTCCCTTCCGGGTTCAATTGGCCCCCACACATGCTCGAGTACATCTTCCTCTTCTTCCAAGTTGGCGCAAACCCACACGTGGCACTCAGGCAAGCTACCCTCAGATCGTGAATGGAAAGCGAAGGCTGCTGCGGCTCCCGTATTTTCTGGGTCAAGCAGAGGGTTTGAGACGCCGCCCCAGTCCATAACCAATCCAGCTTTGCGCGATTCACCCCTCGCCAGCTTCACTTCGATAGACCCTGCCGTGACCATGACCTCGCCCTCGCTGCTATCTACTTTGAGTAGAAATTCCATTCTGGGCTTGCTCTCTTTTGGATTGTCTAGTTCCGGGAGGAATTGCAATAGGAGCTTTCGTGGAATCCTCGGCCCCGGGTTGCGTCCACCCATTGCCATAGTGTCTCTGCCAGACAGCCGTTTTACCCACCAAGATTCGGTATGCTCCCATTGTTCGTTTAGCCAGTCGTAGAACTTTTGCGAGTGCAATTAGTCCCTCCAATCTCTATTGCAGCGAAAGCCGCTTTCTGTGGGGCGAATTCATCCAAGGAATATGTTCTCACGGTGATACGCGAGGAATTCAGGATGCGGTCTGAATTTTTCGGGGGGAGAGATTGCTTGGCCGTCATAGGACACAACGCTCTGAACGAAGAACTCATCCGCGCTTGATATGTGACTCTTCGCTACCCTAACAACCAATTCTTCATCGATGGTGATGAATCCGCGATCAAATGCCTTGTCATGGAGGGCAGAAAGCAGGAGTCCATTGCGTGGGTTGAGTCTATTCGTTTGGTTGATTTTCCACGGCACAATATGGCTGGCCACAAGCAGCGGCTCCAGAGTGAGTCCCGAGATGCAGCACCTGTAGTTGTAGGAGCTAAGCAGCGCGTCTCGGAAGAAATCTTGACCGACTCGCCGAGTAGTGAACACCTCTCGTTCAGTGAGGCGATGCTCCACGTCTTCGTCCTCTGTGTCAGTAGTAGTATCCCTCTCTCTGAGTAACCCGTAGTCGTGGAGTGCCACAGTGGCTTCCTCTACAAAGGCCGTCCAATCAGAGTTCATCTCAGCCCAGATGGCACGGTCACCGGTTGACACGTTTCTGAGCCCCGAGATTCCTCGCCCTCTGAGACCGGGATCAAGGCTTGCAAGGTTCACAAGTTTCATCGCAACAGCGCTGGATGTTCTTGCGATTGCCTGCGCTACAGTTACGACCTCAGGATTGCGCGAGTGCATCTGACCAAATGAAATGCGGCAGTAGAGATTGAGGATGATAAGCAACTCTGCGCGCGTCCACCGGCGTCGGGGAGACGGGCGTTGCGAGTTGTCCGAGTTTCGTCCTTGATTGACCACGCGGCAATTATAGGCACTTAGCTAAGATTCACAATAAGTGTGGGGAAACTGAGGCTTTGGATTCCTCGGCTGCGCTCGGAATGACATGGGAAACTGCATCATCGGACGCGACTCACCCTGTGGTCAGCGGCAGCGTGCCCCCCCAATGTGACACCCCCGCCTTGACCCATCCCAAACGCCTGTCCTAAAGTCACCCACAACAAGCCATACCCCCGGCGGTGGGGAACGTCGACAACCCCGCCGTCACCTATCCCCGGGAGCGCAAAAAGGAGGGCGCGCCCTGCAAGGAACGCATCCGCTGTCAGGATTCCGAAGTTAACCTGCGGGAGAACGCGGCTATGCGGTCGCATAAGGCCGTAAGCGACAGCGCCCCGTCCAGATGCCTCCACCGTCCCCAGGCCAACGCCGCGACCCGAGCGGGGGCGATGAGAGAAGACGCGTGCTCCACACGGGTCGAGACCCGAAAGGCCTCAGGCAAGTGGAGCGCATGGCGCCCGATGATGACGTGGCAGCATCAGCGGGCGAGCACGGATCAACCGTCTGGCATGCGCTCGTATGTCAGGCGAGGGACGGACTCTCGGCCACGCCAAAAAACGCAGACCGAGAACTGACGCGCGAACAGTGCCACCATGCTGCTCGCGCGCCACACGGGCGAGTCTATGTTTGGCGCAGCGCAACCCGCCCAAGCGCAGGGCCGTCCCCCTGGCGCGACCCCACCCGAGCTCGAAACCGCGCGCCAACCGACCCCAACCCACAGCCCCGGAACCGACAGCGGATGCGTTCCCCAAGCCCCGCCAAACCAAATCATCAGGAAGGAGAAACCCCACAGCACTCAAAGACAAAATCCCCCCCGTGCGGGGAAAGGCTAGCTGACATCTACAGGAATGACGGAGGTAGTGAGGCGCGGGGATGACGGAGAGTGGCGTTAGGGGAGTTCTGTGTAGTCTTCGTCCCAGTCGTCGGCGTGGCGGATCAGGTCTTTTAGGGGGGTGCCGCCCTGTTCGCTGTCGAGGCTTGGGGGGGCGAGTCGTGTGGGGAGGGTCGCGCCGTCGCCGCCTGCAAGCATGAGGATGGAATCGACGAGGTTTTCGCGCCCGTCCCACTTTGTGCCGGGGCGGCGGATGGCGACGGTTGGGTTGAGGGCGGCGATGACTGCGGCTCGCAGGACATCCTCCTGCATCCACATGGGCTGCTCCCGTATGTCCGCTTCCTGTGCATGACCGCACGCCCCACAGTTGAATTGGGCGCGATCCCAATCGGGATCGTAGTCGGTTGTGCCGCTTATGGACCCACATTCACGGCAGGCGGCTCCGGCGAATGTCAGCGGCTCGTCATCAACCTCATCAGTCACTCCTGACTCGCGTATCGCGTCTGCAATCTGGGCGGGGGACCTGAGGGCGAGGCGGAGGACTGAAAGGAAGCCTGACTTATCGGCAAGTTCGGACGTTCGGACAATTTCGATTTCCGAGGCGCGGGCCGAGTCCTTGAGTTCCTGCGTGTTGGCATCAAAAAGCGCCTCCCAGTGCTGGGCGCGGGAGTCATCACACGCCTCCGGATCCGGCTGGCGGCCATATGTCTTGCCTGACGGAGTCTGGTTGAATGGACGGCCGGGGGCGTGGTTGGCCTCATCGGTTGCCAAGTCCGGCACGACGTAGATGACGCGAAGCATCGCCGACTGATTGCCGCCTCGGCGTAATCGACGCGCCAGGGAGCCCGGATAAGCGAGTAGGCGGAGGCGGTCAGCCTCGGTCAGCGCGGCCATGGGGATTTCCCCGGCCAGCACGGCATCGCCGGATTGCAACAGTTCACCGACCTCCGAGAGGCCGGCGGCGTTGCGGTAGAGGCGTTCGGCGGTGGTCACGAAATGGGAGTCGGCAAGGGGATTAGCGTTCGATGGGGAGGCCGACGCCGCTGCCCCACTCGGTCCACGAGCCGTCATAGTTGCGGATGTTCTGGTATCCGAGCAACTCCTTGAGGACGAACCACGTGTGGGAGGAGCGCTCGCCGATGCGGCAGTAAGCGATGACATCCTTGTCCGCAGTGACGCCGCGCCCGCCATAGATCTCATTGAGCTCGTCGGCGGACTTGAAGGTGGCGTCCTCGTTGACGGCCTGCGCCCAGCCGATGTTGACCGCGCCGGGGATGTGGCCGCCGCGCTGCGAGCCCTCCTGAGGGAGGTTCTCCGGCGCGAGCAGTTCGCCACTGAATTCTGCCGGGGATCGAACATCCACGAGGACGGAGGAGCCGAGGGCGGCTTGCACCTCGTTCCGCATCGCGCGGATGGATGTGTCGGGGTCCTGCGCCGTGTAGGACTGCGCGGCGTGAGAAGGAACGTCCGTTGTCGTCGGGCGATTCTCCGCGAGCCACTTGGCGCGGCCGCCGTTCATTAGCTGAACGTTGTCGTGCCCGTAGTACTTCAACTGCCAGTAGGCCCATGCGGCGAACCAGTTGTTGTTGTCGCCGTACAGGATGACGCGCGTGTCGTTGCCGATGCCGGATTCACCCAAGAGTTTCTCGAACTCACCCTTCTCGACGACGTCCCGCGTCACGGATTCCTGTAGTTGGGATCGCCAATTCCACCCGACGGCGCCGGGCGCGTGGCCCTGGTCGTATGCCGCCGTATCGACGTCGACCTCAACGAGGCGGACGCCGGCAGCGTCAAGGTTCTGTGCGACCCACTCGGTATCTACCAATGCGTTTGGATTTGCGTAGTCAGCCATTGTATTGCCCCCACTCTTTCGCTTCTCACAAGAGAAACCGTACCTGCGCTAGGTTCGCAGTATGGCAAAGCATCGTCAAGGGGGGCACGTACCGCTCGCCCTTCGAGAGGCTCAGGGTGAGCGGGATGCGCGGCATCGGTATCATGGCTGTAGTGGGGTAGAAGTCAGGAGCTATTGAGACGATGCGCGTCATGGTTCTGATTAAGGCGACCGCCGAGAGCGAGGCGGGAGTTATGCCGTCCACGGAGCTGCTTGAGGCCATGGGCAGGTACAACGAGGAGCTTGTGGAGGCGGGCGTGATGCTGGGTGGCGAGGGGATCAAGCCCTCTGAACACGGCAAGCGCGTTGTGCTTGACGGCGATACGAACACTGTCAGTCACGGTCCTTTCGCTGAGACAGATCAGCTCATTGCCGGTTTCTGGATCTGGCAGGTTGCGGACATGGATGAGGCGGTGGCGTGGGTAAAGCGGTGTCCGCAGCCAATGCCGGGAATGGCGGAGATCGAGATTCGGCCGCTCTACGAGACGGAGGATTTCACACCGGAGATGACGGAGGAGCAGGCGGCGCGGGAGAACGAGTTACGGGAGCGTGTAGCTGCGACGGAGTCCGGACCCCAATGACTCTCTTAAGAACACCTCTATTTGATTCTCATGTCGCGCTTGGGGCGCGGATCGTTGAGTTTGGCGGGTGGGATATGCCCGTGCAGTACTCGAACGGCGTGCTGGCGGAACATGCGGCAGTGCGACAAGGCGTTGGCATGTTCGATGTCTCGCACATGGGGCGCATCAGGCTGACGGGGGAGAATGCGGGCGGCGCGCTCGACCGCGTCGTGACCAGCAATGTTGGAACACTACGGGTGGGCCGCGCTCGCTACGGGCTTATCTGCAACGAATCCGGCGGGATCCTGGACGATGTCGTCGTCATGCGGCTTGCCGATGACGAGTTCCTGATGGTGTGCAACGCGGCGAGCTGGGACCGGATCACGGACTGGCTTGGTCGGCATTGCGAGGGCGTGTCTATCAATCACGAGCGTGACGAGACGTCGATGATGGCCGTGCAGGGGCCGGGGGCGGTCGATGCGCTACAGGCGCTCGTCGACATTGAGCTTGGCGATGTGGGGCGCTTTGCGTGCCGCGCTGTGACGGTGGCCGGCACATCAGGGCTTATCTCCCGGACCGGGTATACGGGTGAAGACGGGTTTGAGGTGATCGTGCCGACGGGTGAGGCGGCGCGTGTGTGGCAGACGCTTGTTGACGAGCGTGGGGTTGCACCATGCGGCCTTGCGGCGCGGGACGTGTTGCGGCTCGAAGCGGGCCTGATGCTTTACGGACAGGACATGGACGATACGGTGACGCCGCTGGAGGCAGGACTCGATCGATTCGTGAACCTGGACAAGGACTTTTTGGGTGTCGAGAGGCTGAGAGAGCAGGCGGAAAGCGGGCTAGAGCGGCGCATCACGGGTCTCACGGTGGAGGGCCGGTCTGCGCCGCGACATGGCTATGCGGTCCGAACAACGGACGGGCGAGAGTCCGTCATAACGAGCGGGGCGTATTCGCCTGTGCTCGGCTATGGGGTTGCTCTGGCGTATGTGCCGATCGACGTGACTGAACCGGGGAACGTCGTGAATGTTGATATCCGTGGTCGGACGGTTCAAGCAACGACGGCGCCGCTGCCGTTCTTACAGGCGAATCGCGGTTAGCAACATGGCAACAGCTTCGGCAAATCCCTCCGTTCAGCGGCTAGAATAAATGGGCACTTTGCCGCTCCGCGCGGCGTTGAGACGCACGAATTGGGGGTCGTGAAATGCCATTTGATCCGGCAGGCTTGCTATTCAGTCGAGAACACGAGTGGGTGGCGCGTGATGAGTCCGATCAGAGCGCGGTGACCGTCGGGATTACGAACTACGCGCAGGGCGAACTCGGCGACGTTGTATACGTTGACCTGCCTGCCGATGGGGCGGCGGTCAAGCAGTTTGAGACATTCGGCGAGGTGGAATCGGTCAAGTCGGTGTCGGACCTGTTCTCGCCGATAAGCGGGACTGTTGCCGAGGTTAATTCCACGCTGGAGGACAAGCCTGAGCTGGTGAACGAGGACCCGTACGGCGAGGGATGGATGCTTCGCGTGACGATTGAGGACGAGCGAGAGCTGCAGAGCCTGCTTTCGCACGATGAATACCAGGAATTTCTTACGGAGTTGAGCGGCGGTGACTGAAAAGCGTAACCCTGCACCCTTTGTTCCCATGACGGCTGCCGACAGGCAGCACATGCTCGATGTAGTTGGCGTCAACGCCGTTGATGACCTGTTCGCGGATATTCCCGCAGAGTTCAAGGACCCGGAATTGGGCCTGCCCCCGGCGTTGTCCGAGCATGATGTCGTGACGCACATGGGCCATCTGTCGGCGATGAACGTGTCCGCGGACGCTGCACCCTCGTTTCTGGGAGGCGGGTTTGCGCGGCACTATGTCCCGAACGCGGTGGGAGCAATCATCTCTCGCGGCGAGTTTCTGACGCCATATACGCCATACCAGCCGGAGGCGAGCCAGGGCATTCTGCAGGCGCTCTTTGAGTTCCAGACCATCGTCTGTGAACTTACCGGCATGGATGCCGCGAACACAGGGATGTATGACGGCGCGAGCGGGCTGGCGGAAGCGGCGCTGATGGCGTGCAGACTAACGCGCAGGCGCACGGTTGCCGTACACGAGAGCGTATCGCCGCTGTATCGCGCTGCGTTGGAGACATATGCAGGGGCGCAGGAGATCACGGTGGTCGACGGCATCGACGACGCGCCTGAGGGCGAGCTTGCGTGTCTGATCATTCAGCAACCTGCGTATGACGGCCTCATAGATGACGATCCCGATGCGCTTGCCGACGCGATTCATGAGCGCGGCGGGCTGCTGGTGGTGGCCGTGGAACCGGTGTCGCTCGCGTTGATACGGCCGCCGGGAGAGTATGGGGCGGACATTGTCGTCGCGGAGGGGCAGCCGCTTGGAATCGCGTTGGGATTCGGCGGGCCGGGCGTTGGGTTCTTCGCATGCAAGACCGAGTATCTGCGGCAGATGCCGGGGCGGATAGTTGGGCGCAGCGTGGACGCTGACGGGCGCGATGCGTTTGTGCTGACGCTGCAAACGCGCGAGCAACACATCCGTCGCGAGAAGGCCACGTCCAATATCTGTACGGCTGAGACGTTGGCGGCCATCGCGGTGGCAGTTCATACCGCCGCTCTCGGCCCTCACGGGCTGCGCGAAGTCGCTTTCAGCTGTTACCAGGCCACGCACAACGCGGCGCGGCGCATTGCTCGCCTGCCCGGGTTCTCGATTCACGGGGGCGAGGATGCGCTGTTTATCAAGGAGTTCGTTGTTGCGTGCCCCATCCCTCCTGCGGACGTGAACCTGCGGTTGTGGGAGCAGCACGGCATCATCGGCGGGATCGATGTTTCCGACCGCGTGCCGAACGGTCTCTTGTTGTGCATCACGGAGACCTCGACGACGACCGATATTGATAGGCTCGTTAGCGCTCTTGCGGGCATCGCGGATGTATTCGCAGAGGCGGACGGCGAGGGAGAGGCGACAAGTATTTCGGATTGGCCGGCGGTCGAAACGCCGGCGGCAGGCGACGGACTCATCCTCGCGATCGGCGATACGAATGAGAAACGGGTTCCGTTGCTGCTGGATGTTTCACGGCCTGCGCGGCGCGGGGTGACGACCCCTGTTCCGGCGGTCACCCCAATCGCGCCGCCGCTTCCTGCGTCGACGCTGCGCAAGCAACTGATTCTGCCGGAGATCAGCGAGCTTGATGTTGTGCGGTATTTCACGCGCATCAGCCAATCGAATTACGCAGTCGATACGACCTTTTACCCGCTCGGGTCCTGCACGATGAAGTACAACCCGCGGGTCAATGAGACGGTTGCAGGCATGCCGGGGTTCGCGAACGCACATCCCTATCTGCCGCCTGAGGTTAGTGCAGGCACGCTGGGGGCGCTGTTCAGCTTGCAGGAGATGCTGGCGAGCGTTGTGGGGATGGACGCGACTAGTCTCGCGCCGTCCGCCGGGGCGCACGGCGAGTTGACGGGGATGCTGCTCTTCCGGGCGTATCATCGAAGCCGCAGCGACAGTGGGCGCACCGTGGTTCTTTCGCCGGACTCCTCGCATGGGACGAACCCGGCGTCGGCGGCGATGGCCGGGTTCAATCTCGTGACCGTGCCGACCGATGCCGTCGGGAACGTGGATATGGAGGCCTTGCAGCCACTGTTGGGGCCGGAGGTGGCGGGCATCATGCTGACGATGCCGACCACTTTGGGCCTGTTCGATCCGAACACCGCCGAGATCTGCCGCCTTATCCACGAGGCGGGGGGGCTGGTGTACGGCGACGGGGCGAATCTGAATGCGCTGCTTGGCCGCGCGCGGTTGGGTGACATGGGCTTCGACATCGTGCATATCAATGTTCACAAGACGTTTTCGACTCCGCACGGCGGCGGCGGGCCAGGCGCGGGCCCCGTCTGCGTGAAGGAACACCTGGCGGAGTTCCTGCCGACGCCGCACATCGAGCGGCGCGATGACGGGATGCTGCATCTGGCCGCGCCCGCGCAGTCTGTCGGGCGCATCGGCTCGGCGGCAGGGAACGTTGGGGTGCTGCTGCGCGCGTACACGTATTTCCGGATGCACGGGGAGGATGGTCTAAGAGAGGTGAGCGGGGCGGCGGTGCTGAACGCGAACTACATCCGCGCCCGGCTGAAGGACCACTACCACCTGCAATACGACCGCATCTGCATGCACGAGGCCGTTTTCTCGGCCACGCGGCAGCGGCGGCAGCATGACGTGCGGGCTGGGGATATCTGTAAGCGGCTGTTGGATCACGGATTCTACGCGCCGACGGTGTATTTCCCGCTGATCGTTGAAGAGGCGCTGATGATCGAGCCCACGGAGACGGAGAGTCGCGAGACGCTGGACGCGTTCATCGACGCAATGGTGTCCATCGCGCAGGAGGCGTCGGAGGATCCTGAACTGGTTCGAGGCGCGCCACACACCACGCCGGTGCGCCGGATAGATGAAGCGCTGGCGGCGCGTCGGCCGGTACTGCGGTGGATGGAGCGGGACTGAGGAAATAGATCCCCATGCCTGCAACGCGGCAAGCCGCCGTGTAGAATTGACAGCGATTCCGCGAACATATCGGTATGGGCAGCAGGTAGGTTTCGTGCGCCTTGAGGGGCAATGATGACTCATAGTGAAGATGCACTGGCTCTGGGGTATCGCGAGTACGGTTCGCTTGAGGGCGAACTGGAGTCTGTTCATGACCGTGATGCCTGTTACATCGTCATCAGAGAGCGCCTCGGAGGTGAACGAGTCAAGTGCATGTTGCAGTCTGATCCGCACTTGCTCGAAATCGCTCATTCACTGTTGTCGAAAAGGGTTTCTGTGAGCGGGGAGGTGTGCTACTCCGGAGATGGCCTCCCCAGCATGATTCTCCACGTGGGCCACCTGGAAGAAAGACGACCGCCGTCTCGCGCCATGAAAGACCTGTATGGCGCGCTGGCAGATCCTGAAGTTGAGCGCATCGGCTCAGCCGCCTTTCTGCGCAAGATCCGGGGCTACGGCTCTGAATGACTACACGGCGTGATATCCGCCTGTGGGATTCATCAGTCATAATTGCCTATCTCGGAAACGAACCAGGGTATCGTGACGTACTTCTGAGCCTTGTCGAGGAGGCGGAGAAGGGCAATCTCACTATCGTCGTATCATCCTTGGCAACTGTTGAGGTGGCATATGTTGGCGGCGTCGCAAACGATGCTGCAGAGGCTATCATTAGGGACTTCTTCGCAAACGATTACATCGTTACTGCCACAATCGGCCCTCGACTTGCCGCCACCGCTCGTCGCCTTGTTAGGCAGTATGGGCAAGGTCTTGGCCTTCGCCCGCCGGACGCCACACATTTGGCGACGGCCATAACACTAGGCATCCCGACGATCGAAACGATGGATGCCGACATGCTCCGGCTAGATGGCCTTGAGGGGCAGCCTGCGATCCGAGTCAGACAGCCAATAATCTAGGGCTATTCCTGGCTATGAAGCTTGAAGGTGTCCTCACCAAATGACTGAAACCCGTCCGTTTGGGCCCGATGAGCTTGGTATCTCGATTGCGCCCCTTGGCGTCGGCGCTTGGCCGTGGGGTTCTACGTGGTATTGGGGGTATGGGAAGTCTTACGGCGAGGATGATGTTCGGGGGGCGTTTCGGGCGTCGTTGGATGCGGGCGTGACGCTTTTCGATACGGCTGAGGTTTACGGTCGGGGGAAGTCTGAGCGGATTCTCGGCAAGATGGCGGGGGAGCTGATGGAGCCACCTCACCCTGGCCCTCTCCCACAAGGGGGGAGGGGATTAGAGCAGCCGTTTGTTGCGACGAAATATATGCCCTATCCGTGGCGGTGGCGGGCGGGAGATGTGCCGCGTGCGTTGCGGGCGAGCCTGAGGCGGCTTGGACTGGAGCGCGTCGATCTCTACCAGATTCATTGGCCGGTTGTGCCCGCGCGCCCACGGCTTGGGCAGTGGATGGAGGGTCTTGTCCGGGCGCACGGGGAGGGGTTGGTTGGGTCGGTCGGGGTGTCCAATTTCGACGCGGAGTTGACCAAGCGGGCGCATGAGATTCTGTCTCGCGCCGGTATCCCGCTGGCTTCAAATCAACTGCCCTACAGCCTGTTGGACCGGCACATCGAGCATGAGGGTCTGCTTGACACGTGCAAGGAACTGGGCGTGACGGTGATCGCGTATAGTCCCATCGCGGAGGGGCTGCTGACGGGGAAATACACGCCGGACAGCAAACCTGCTGGGTATCGGGGTTGGCGGCTGCGCAAGAAGGTGGCACAGGTTCAACCGATTGTCACAGCGCTGCGTGAGATCGGTGAGCGGCACGAGGGTAAGACGCCGTCGCAGGTAGCGCTCCGGTGGCTGATACAGAAGGGTTCGCTGCCAATACCGGGCGCGAAGACTGCTCAACAAGCATCGGACAACGCCGGGGCGCTGGGGTGGAGTCTCTCTGACGAGGAGATGGCGGCGCTGGACGGGGTTTCGGCCTGATCTTTCCCCCGCTTTACGGGTAGAGTGCCGTCCGCCTACGATTTGCCTAGAGCTTTTTAGGCTTGGGGGGATGACTCATGACGATGCAGTTGGATGACGTTAAGCGTGAGGTGGCTGTCGCGAACCGGGTGCTGCCGGATATCGGGCTTGCGTCCGGGGTGCTGGGGTCACTGGGGCATGTGAGTATGCGCGTGCCGGATGATCCGGAAAAGTTCGTGGTCAAGGGCCGTGGCTACCCCATCGACGCCCTGGCTCGCGCGGAGCCGGAGGGGATGGTCGTTTGCGACCTCGACGGGTTCAAGGTCGGCGGGCCGCCCGGCATTACACAGTGCTTTGAGGTCAAGATCCATTCCTGCATCTATCGCGCAAGGCCGGACGTGCAGTCCATCGTGCATGTTCATCCCCGGTACGCCATTGTCATGGGCATACTCGGCGTGAACCTTGTGCCGATGTGCCGTGAGGGCATGGAGCTGGTTACACGGCCCGTCCCGGTTTATCCCCACAGCAAGCTGATCCTGACCGAGGAGGACGGCGTCGGCGTGGCGGAGGCGCTCGGCGATGCGACGGTGCTCACGCTGCAGGGGCACGGTGCGGTGACCGTCGGGACATCCACTGGCGATGCCGTAATGAACATGGCGCATTTTGAGGAACAGGCCCGCATGAACTGGTACGCCTATGCCGCGGCGGGGCCGGATCACGCGCGGATCACGGAAGAACAGATCGCCGAAAGCAATTCGCAGCCTCCGACGTCCGAGCTGCCGCATTTCAAGGAGTTGGTGAGCGGGACGCGGGCGCAGGCGGCGGTGGGCGGCGTGTGGCGTCACCTGGTGGCAAACGCATCTGAGGGACTGTAAACAGCAGCGGGAAGGCGGAACGGCATGGACCTTGGAATCGCAGGGAAGGTTGCGCTTGTCACGGGCGGGAGCAGGGGGCTTGGTCGGCAAGCGGCGCTGAGCCTCGCCGGGGAGGGCGCGAAGGTCGCAATCTGCGCGCGGACGCAGGAGAATCTCGATGGCGTGCTGCCGGAGTTGACGGCGGCGGGTGCGCCCGCGGCGGCGGCCATTGCTGCGGACATCACAGATGCCGTTTCGCTGGAGCAGCTGCATGAGGCAGTCGTTGAGCAGCTTGGGCCGATAGACATTCTTGTGAACAACGCGGGGGCGAGCCGTCGAGGCGACGTGTTGGCCATCGGCGAGGAAGAGTGGTCGGACCTGTGGTCGCTCAACGTGCTGGGGCCGATCCGGCTGAGTCGTCTCGTGCTGCCGGGGATGCAGGAACGGCAATGGGGACGCATCGTGAACGTGTCGTCGATATGGGGGCGCGAGCATGGCGGCGGTGTGGCGTACATGACGACGAAGGCCGCTTTGATCGCCTTTACCAAGAGCACGGCGCTGAGCTATGGGAAGGATGGGATTCTCATCAATTCCGTCGCACCGGGGTCGGTTGTGTTTCCAACGGGGAGTTGGGACCGGTTCCAGACTCAGAATGAGCCGGATGTTGTGCGGGACTTCATCGCCAACAACTTGCCGATGGGGCGGTTTGGGTGGCCGGAGCCCGTGGGGGACCTCATCGCATTCTTGTGTTCAGAGAGGGCCGGCTTCCTGACGGGAACAACGATCAACATCGACGGCGGTCAGTCAAAGAGTTTGATTTAGGGGTTGAGCAGGAACGGGATCCGGTTGCACTCCATGTTCAAGATTCCCGCCGTCACGGGAATGACGGAGATGGGTTGGGGTATACTTACGTCAAGCAAAGTTTTGGAAACGGTTCAAATGAACTCTTTCACACACTAGGAGGTGCCTTACGACCCCTGAAAATACACAACCACAAGCGTCTACCGATGAACTCCGTCCGTGGCGCGAGGGCAGCGAACGCATCGCTATCTTTATTGACGGCAGCAACTTATATCACGCATTAGAAGAATCTTGCAGCCGGACCGATCTTGATTTCGCGGCTTTCATCCAGTGGATCGCGGGGGAGCGTCCGCTCTTTCGCACGTATTACTACAACATCATCCAGGATGAGAAGCGCCGCCCCACCGAATTCGCGCAACAGCAGCGGTTCTTACAGGCTCTGCACCTGATCCCCTACGTGGAGACCCGATTCGGGCAGACGCGTATCCGCGACGGGCAGGTTGTGGAGAAGGGCGTGGATATCATGCTCGCCACGGATCTGCTGTACTACGCGTGGCAGGACTATTACGACATGGCGGTGCTGGTGTCCGGCGACGGTGATTTCGCCTACGCCATCCAGACGCTCAAGAATCTCGGCAAGTACGTGCAGGTCGTGACATTCGAATCGAATCAGTCGCCTGATCTGTGGGAAAAGGCTGATCTGCGCACGCTCCTCACCCCGGACCTGTTAGCGCAGGAGAACCTGTGGGTGAACAAGGAGCCGGCGAGGAAGAGGCGGCGTCGGACGACGAACGGGACGACGCGCCGCACGCCCAGGAAGTCCACGGCGACAGCCTCAACATCGTCAAACGGCAGGGCGGAGGCTGTGGCGGCGGAATAGCCGCCGCTAAGCGCTAACCTAAGTCGCCCTGATCGCGGCCGGTCGCGTCCTTCCAGGCGGATTCACGCCACGGGAAGACGTTCGCCGCGGTGTCCAGCAAGGGGAAGTCCTCCCCGGGGTGGAAAACGGCGACGCCGTTGGCGGTGCCAACCCAGAGGTTGCCGTTTCGATCAAGCAGTAACTCGTTGACGCGGTTGTGCGGCAGGGGCGTTGATTCCGCCGTGTAGACCATCCAGAGCTCATCGTTCACCAGCCCGATGACGCCGCCGTCCGTGCCCACCCATGTGCGGCCTGTCGCCGTATCTTCAGCGAAGGACCGGACGTTGTCGTTGGGGAGGCGTCCATTGGCCCGATTCAGCTTGGTCCACTGCCGGCCGTCATAGATAGCGACTCCGTCACCGATGGTGCCGAACCACATGCGGCCCTGACTGTCCTCACGGGAGGCAAGGACAAGGTCAGTGCGGATATCGGCGTTCTCTGTCTTGAGGCTGTTCCAGAAGCCGTTGTCCAGGATGTTGATGCCCTGCCAGTGGGTGAGCCAGACGCGGCCCATGGAATCTTCCGTGACGACGCTAATGATGTTTGTGTTGAGGCCATCACCACGGTTGTAGAGGGTCCACTCGCCGTCTTCAAGGACAGCGGCGCCGAGGCCGGTGGCGAACCACACACGATCCTGGCTGTCGTAATAGACGTTGAACAGGGAATTACTGGGGAGTTGCTGCTCTCCTTCGGCATCACCGAACCTGTCGTATTCGATCCATTCACCGTGGTTATAGACCGAGCCGCCGCTTAGGGTAGACATCCAGATGCGGCCATGTTTGTCCTCGGCCAAGCCGCTGACGTATCGATATGCCAGTCCGCTGTTTTGCGGGATGAAGGTCTCCCAAGTGCGCCCATCAAACTTGGCGACACCCTCGGACGTGCCCACCCAGATGTTGCCCTGGCTGTCTTCCAAGAGGCCGTAGACATCATTGGCGGGGAGGCCGGTCTCAGTCGGGAAGAGCCATTCATAGGCATCTTCCGCGGGGTCATAGATATTGACTCCACCACCATAGGTCACGATCCACAGCGTGCCGTCTTCATCAGCGTGGAGGTCTTCAATGAAGTGATGCGAGAGTTCGAGATACCGTGTGCTAAGGGGTTCCGAGAACGATGTGCCGTCAAAGCTCACGAGGCCGACTTCCGTTCCGATCCACAGGAGTTCGGCATCGCTGACCGCGTCCTCGTCCGGCGCCAGCACGGCCAGAGCCGTCACGAAGTTGGAGGGCAAACCTTGCTGAACGGTATACGGATCCTCCCTCCATTCGCCGTCGGCGTGGAGCACGTTCATGCCGCCGCCGTACACGCCGATGTAGAGATCGCCCTGGGAATTCTCCATGAAAACGCGGACCTCGTTTGAGGCCAGCGGACTATTGTCCATTGTGTAGACGGTGCGGCCCCCATCCGCCTCGAATACCGTGATGCCGCCCTTGGATCCCACCCAGATGTCGCCTCCGGCATCCTCATAGAACGTCCAGATACGATCATCTGAAAGGCCGTCATCTGCGCGGTAGGACTTCCACTCACCATCTTCAAAGAGGCGGATACCTTCTCCCCACGTGCCGACCCATATCCGATCCTGGCTGTCTAGCAGGAGCGCGGAGACGAACACGTCATCCAGGCCCAGGCTGCCACCCTTATCAAGGCGGGACCACTGGCCCTCTTCAAGAACAACAATGCCCTCCTCTGTGCCGACCCAAACAGCGCCATGCGGGTGATAGATGAACGATGTGGTGCGCGCGGTGATGGCACTGTTGCCCGCGTTGTACGTGATGAGCGCTCCATCGTCATACAGGGACGCGCCATTGTCGAAGCCCGCGAACCACTTGCGTCCGTGGACATCCTCATAGACTTCCGTCAAAAACCAACTGGCGATGCTGGTGTTCTCGACGTTGTAAACGGTCCATAGGCCGCGGCCTGAATTGGTCTGCTCACCGCCGCCCGCGGTACCAACGAGGACAAGCATCGTCAGGCACGCCAACGAGAAACCGCGTAATGCGTTCACAGCCTTTCCCCTCTATTGCAAACGCGGACGTGTTCTACCATTAAGTCCATTAATGACACGCCCAACCACCCACTCTGAGCACACAGTGTAGCGCGGAATGAAGCGAGTGGCGTGGAGAGCGGCAAAAATGACGGGCGCGGGAGTCGCGTGGTACGATACGGCGTGTCTGACACTGCCTAGGGCGGCGTGAATCAGTGGTGGGATCGACTGAGCTGCCTTGCGCAAAGGGGGGTTCCAATTGGCGGATGAGGTTCTGGGCGTTTCCGTTGGAACTGTCGTGTCGTTCACGAAGGATATTTCGGCACAAGACGTAGAGAGGTTCGCGGAGGCGACAGGCGACGTTCAACCCATCCACCTGGATGACGCCTTTGCCAAGCGCACCCGCTTTGGGAATCGAATAGCGCACGGCGTGCTCACAGCGGGCGTTATCTCCGCAGCAATCGGCACGCAGTTAGTGCCGAACGCACTCGCCATATATATGGGGCAAACACTACAGTTCCGAGCTCCCGTGTGGCTTGGCGATTCAATCACCGCAACCCTTGAGGTCACAGAGCTTGACGTTGAGCGGCGTCGCGCCACCATTTCGACCACATGCACAAATCAGAAGGATGAAGTGGTCCTCACCGGCGAGGCGCTGGTGATGCTGGACACCGTACGCGACGAATAACGTGACACGCAGTCAGCAGTATCGACGCGACCCGGTCGTTCTATTGATATCTGTTTAGGAGGCCAATCCAGATGTTCGTTCTTGACCAGGGAAACCGCATCGTCGTGCCGCGGACGGAGATGACGTACCCCGGCCACAACATGCGGATGCATGAGAATGCGTCGACCGCGCCTGTGGATCATGTGATGGCGGACCTGGAAGACGCGTGTCCCTACGAGTTCAAGGGTGAGGCCTCCCGAAACACAATCATGGAGGCGTTCAATACGCTGGATTACGGCACCAAGGTCGTCACATTCCGCCCGAACAACATCCATTCCCGTTTCTTCCTGGGAGACGTGGAGACGATCATGCGTGGGGCGGTCGACAAGTTCCACGGGATTATCTTGCCCAAGGTGACGGGGCCGGAGGACGTCATTTACGTTTCCCGTCTGCTCGATGCTCTTGAACTTGAGGCGGGGTGGACGACGAAGGTTGCTATCGAGACGCTGATCGAAACGCCGGAGGCGATGGTCAACGTCAGCAAGATCGCAACGGCTTCGCCGCGAATGGCCGGCCTGATATTTGGCATCGCCGACTTCGCGGCAGTGATGGGCGTCGTGGACGTGGTCGAAGACCAGAACAAGAACTTCCACTACGCCAAGCAGCACATGGCAGTGGCGGCAAAGGCGGCCGAGCTGCACGCCATCGACAATGTATTCTTCACCCTCGTCCGGCGCGACACGTCGGAAGAGGATGCGGCCACGATCAATGAAGCGCTGCTCCAAAAGAACGTCGAAGCCGCGAACCTGGGCATGGACGGCACGTGGATCATCCATCCACAGCAGGCGCCCATGGCCAATATGGCCTTCACGCCGAGCGATTCACTGACGGAGTACGCCTCTCGCCTGATCGACAACTACCACGAGCGCGGCGGTGGAGCATTTGTCTTCGAGGAGACAGGCGAATTTGTGGACGAGGCGACGGCCAAAGGCTACCTCGTCCTGCTGGCAAAGGCTGCGCAAGCGGGCAAGGTGGACGCGACCTGGCTTTCGGATCATGCCGCGCGCCACGCAGAAATTACGGGCTATGACGTGCTGCGGCAGGCAGGCCGACACGTCGCCTAGAGGAATCGCCGTCCGAGAGCGTCATGCCTGACCCAATCATCGAACCGCAGGACGCAATCGCTGCAGAGGTGCGCCGATGGGTCGACCGGGAGGTAATTCCCGTCGTCGATGAGCTTGAGCACAACAACACGTTCCCTGATCAGCTCGTGCAGGGGATGCGGGAGTTGGGCCTGTTCGAGTTGATGATTCCCCAAGAGTACGGCGGAATCGGCGCGACATATGTGAGTTATTCCGGCGTGGTAGAGGAACTGGCGCGGGGGTGGATGAGCCTCGGCGGGATTCTGAATACACACGTCATCATCACGCACCTCGTTGCCACCTATGGCACGGACGACCAGAAGCAGCGCTACCTGCCGCAGCTGTCGATGGCGGAACGGCGGGGGGCACTGACGATTACGGAGCCGAACGCGGGTTCCGACGTGCAGGCGATTCAAACCGTGGCTGTGAGGGACGGCGACGATTACGTCGTGAACGGTTCCAAGCTGTTCGTGAGCAATGGGCGGCGCGGCGGTCTGTTCGCCATGGCGGTCAAGACTGACCCGCAAGTTGATCCACGTTATCGCGGTATCTCGTGCCTGCTTGTGCAGCCCGATTATCCCGGTTTCGTTGTGACGCGGGACATCGAGAAGCTGGGCTACAAGGGTATCGAGGCATCAGAGCTATCGATGGACAATCTCCGCGTGCCTGCCGGCAACCTGCTTGGAGGCGAGGAGGGACAGGGGTTCTTCCAGATTCTGAGCGGTGTTGAGGTTGGTCGTGTGAACACAGCGGCGCGAGCGGTGGGCGTGGCGCGGGCGGCATTTGAGGCTGCAGCGACGTATGCACAGCAGCGGCAGGCGTTTGGCAAGCCCATTGGGGAGCACCAAGCTATCCAGTTGAAGCTCGCGGATATGTACACGAATATCACTGCGGCGCGGTTGTTGGCTCGTTGGGCGGCCGGGGTCAAGGACCAGGGCGGCCGGGCTGACACAGAAGTTGGTATGGCCAAGCTGTTCGCAACGGAGGTTGCGACAGAGACGACGCTGGAATCCATGCGGATTCACGGCGGGATAGGCTATACGAAGGAAATGCCGGTGGAGCGTTTCTTCCGGGACGCGCCAGGCATGATGATCTATGAAGGCACGAACGAGATTCAGCGGACAATTATCGCGCGGAGCGTATTGCAGCGTTACGCGGTGAACTAAACGGGGGAACGGGGATGCAATTCGGACGATATCTGGAGGAATTTGAAGAGGGCGCTTTGTACAAGCACTGGCCCGGCAGGACGATCACTCAGGCGGACGATATCGCGTTCTGCATGTTGACGATGAACCACCATCCTCTTCACATCGACGAGGAGTTCGGCAGGAACAGCCAGTTCGGTCAGAACGTGGTCGTGGGCAACCTGGTTGTCGATATCGCGTTTGGGCTGAGCGTGTCTGACGTATCGGGACGCGCGATTGCAAATCTTGGTCTGGATGAGATCCGGTTCCACAAGCCGACGTTCCATGGGGATACCATTTATGCAGAGACCGAGGTGCTCTCGGTACGACCAAGCGACACGCGGCCGGACCGCGGCGTGGTGACGGTTGAGACCCGGGCGACGAATCAACGCGAAGAGACGGTGATGACGTTCAAGCGGAGCGTACTTATTCCGCGAAAGCCGGAGGACAGTGAGGGTTAAACATTATGGCAACCCGCTCTGAAGAAGACATCCGCGCGGCACAGGCAGCGTGGGAGGAGAAAACGGCCGGCGCGCGCGAGCGCAAGGAGTCGTTTGGCACGGACTCCATCGAGGGCATAGGCCGGGCGTATTCTCCCGAGAGTGTCCCTGATCTGGACTTTCTCAATGACGTGGGATTCCCCGGCGAGTACCCGTTTACCCGGGGCGTGCAGCCGACCATGTACCGGGGACGGCTGTGGTCCATGCGGCAATACGCGGGATTCGGGACGCCCGCAGAGTCCAATGAGCGGTTCCGCTACCTGTTGGAGCAGGGTCAGACAGGGTTGTCCGTCGCATTCGATCTGCCGACGCAGTTGGGCTACGACTCCGATGATCCGCACTCGCTTGGCGAGGTGGGCAAGGTGGGCGTGGCCATCGACTCGCTGCGAGATATGGAGTTGATGTTCCAGGACATTCCACTGGACAAGGTCAGCACGTCGATGACCATCAACGCGCCGGCTGCGTTGTTGGTGGCCATGTACGTTGCGGTGGGCGAGAAGCAGGGGCATGAGCCGGCCGCACTCACAGGCACGGCGCAGAACGACGTGCTGAAGGAGTACATCGCACGCGGCACATATATCTATCCGCCGGGGCCCTCGCTGCGACTTGCGGCTGACCTGGTGGGCTACTGCGCCCGCGAGATGCCACGATTCAACAGCATCTCCATCAGCGGCTACCACATGCGTGACGCGGGCAGCACGGCGGCGCAGGAGATTGCGTTCACGTTTGCCAACGCCATCGCGTATGGGGAGGCGTTTGTTGAACGTGGCGTGGATGCGGACTCATGGGGTCCGCGCGTTTCATGGATTTTCAACACGCACAACAACTTCCTTGAGGAGGTTGCCAAGTACCGGGCGCTTCGCCGCATGTGGGCGAAGATCATGAAGGAGCGGTTTGGGGCTCAGGACCCCCGCTCGTGGATGCTCCGGACTCATACTCAGACCGGTGGCTCCACGCTGACGGCGCAGCAGCCGCAGAACAACATCGTCCGCGCGGCGTATCAGGCCATGGCGGCGGTGCTGGGCGGGGTGCAGAGCCTTGCGCTTTCCTGCTACGACGAGGCGCTGGGCATCCCGACGGATGAGGCGCAGCGCGTCGCGCTGCGAACGCAGCAGATTCTCGCGCATGAGACAGGCATCGCTGACACGGTTGATCCGCTGGCAGGGTCGTATTTCGTCGAGTGGATGACGAACAACCTTGAAGAGAAGGCGTGGCAGTATATGCGGCAGATTGAGGACCTGGGCGGGGCGGTGACGGCTATTGAGAACGGCGTCATCCAGAAGGAGATCGCGCAGGCGTCGTATGACATGGCCCAGTCCATCGAGAACGGCGATCAGCTTGTGGTCGGCGTCAACTCGTTCACGGACGGCAATGAGGACACATCTCTGCAGGTGTTCCGCGTCGACAACCGCGTGGTCGCGGAGCAGCATCAATCGCTGGAGCGCGCGAAGGCGGAACGGAGCGCGGAGGATGTCACGAATACCCTTGAGGCACTGCGAGCCGCCGCGCGTGGAGACGGCGACCTCATGGGGCCTATTTTGGGCGCGGTGCGCGCCTATGCGACGACGGGCGAGATCTGCAGCGCCCTGAGAGATGTGTTTGGGGAATACACGCCGCCGGTCGAGGTGTAACGGCCAAGTAAGAATCTGAAAATACCGCCCGCTTTAAGGGCATGAATCGAAAAGGTGAAGAAGGAAGAGGGGGGTAAGGACCATGGCAGGACTGTTGGACGGCAAGGTGGCGCTCGTAACGGGTGGCTCTCGCGGCATTGGCCGCGCGACGGCAATCGAGCTGGCGTCGAGTGGCGCATCGGTGGCCGTGAACTACAACGCGAACCAAGAGGCCGCGAATGAGGTCGTCAGCGCGATTACATCCGCCGGTGGCAAGGCAGGAGCCTACCAATTCAATATCGCCGACCGCGCGGCGGTTGATTCCCAGATTGATCAGATCGTGTCCGACCTCGGACCGGTCACCGTCCTGGTGAACAACGCGGGCGCGACTGCGGACCGCACGCTCAGGAACATGTCAGACGAGCAGTGGGACACTGTCATCGAGGTCAATCTGACCGGAACGTTTAACGTGACCAAGAAGGTCTGGAACATCATGGGCGAGGCCGGCGGCGGCCATATCGTCAACATCAGTTCGATCGTTGGCGAGGCCGGACGGCTTGGCCTGATCAACTACTCGACGGCCAAGGCGGGGCTTTTGGGCTTCACCAAGACGGCTGCGAAAGAAGGCGCGCGCACAAACATCCAGGTGAATGCCATCGCGCCCGGATTCATTGACACGGACATGATCTCCGGCCTGACGCCGGAAATGAAGGAAAACCTCAAGAAGGAAGCCACGCTTGGCCGACTCGGAGAGGTTGAAGAGATCGCCAGGGTCGTTCGTTTCATTGTCAGTGAGGCGACATACATGACCGGCGCGACAATTGACGTGAACGGCGGGATGTACTACCGCTAAAACACGATCGGCGACCAGGGAAAACCCAGGGGGATTGGAATCATGAGCGATGCAGTGATCGTGAGCGCCGTGCGAACGGCGGTAGGGACGATGGGCGGCGGACTTTCAGGCGTTGCAGCGCCAAGGCTTGGCGCCATCACCATCCAGGAGGCCATTGGGCGTTCCGGGATTCCGGATGACATCCAGCCGGATGAAGTGCTGATGGGGAACGTGATCCAGGCGGGGCTGGGCCAGAACCCGGCGCGCCAGTCTGCCATCCAGGGCGGGCTGCCGGTGAGCGTGCCCTCCACCACCATCAACAAGGTGTGCGGATCCGGCCTCAAAACCGTGATCCTGGCCTCACAGGCCATTCGCGCCGGCGACTCGCAGTACATCGTCGCGGGCGGCATGGAGAACATGAGCGCCGGGCCGTACCTAGTGCAGAATGGCCGCTACGGTTATCGGCTGGGCCACGCTGAGTTGATTGACTCAACGGTCCACGACGGCCTGTGGTGCGCGATGGAAGACTGCCACATGGGCATCACCGCGGAGAACGTGGCGGCCGAGTATGGCGTCACCCGCGACGATCAGGATGCCTTTTCCGCGGAATCGCAGCGACGCGCCGGTGAGGCGATGAATAGCGGCCGTTTCGCGGATGAGATTGTTAACGTTGAGATTCCACAGCGGCGCGGCGATCCGGTCGTCGTGAATACGGACGAACACCCACGACCGGACTCCACTGCAGAGGGGCTGGCCCGACTGCGCCCCGCGTTCACCCAGGACAACGGCACGGTGACGGCAGGCAACGCTTCCGGCATCAACGACGGTGCGGCGACGACCATCGTCGTCTCTGAGGAGTTCGCCAACGAGCATGGCCTGAAGCCACTGGCGCGCGTGCGCGGCTATGCCGCTGCGGGCGTGGATCCCCGCATCATGGGCATCGGTCCCATCACTGCGATGCAGAAGGCTGTACGGCACGCGGGACTGTCGATCTCGGACATCGACCTGATCGAGTTGAACGAGGCGTTCGCCGCGCAGTCCGTTGCGGTCACTCGCGAGCTTGAGCTCGACCCGGAGATTGTTAACGTCAATGGCGGCGCAATTGCGATCGGCCATCCCATTGGGGCATCAGGGACGCGCATTCTCGTCACGCTACTCCATGAGATGCAGAAGCGAGAGACGCAGTTCGGGATGGCGTCGCTGTGCATCGGCGGCGGACAGGGCATCGCGCTTGTGGTCGAGGCGGCGTAAGTACAACACCAATTAGCAGTCCGCATATTCGAGTGCGAATCAAACGGGGGGCGGTGGGCTGCATCCCACCGTCTTCGGGACTTGCGCGAGGGTTGAAGACATGCGTATACTGCGCGTGTTAGCACTCTCGGCGCGAGAGTGCTAATTCTGCGAAAAAGACGGTTACAGGAGGGATAGAGAGAGGTATGGCGCGCACATTTCAGCCGCTAGGGGATCGGATTGTGATCAAGCCGGTTGAGCAGGAAGAGGTCTCCAAGGGAGGCCTGGTTCTGCCGGATACGGCACGGGAGCGCCCTCAGGAGGGCGAGGTCATCGCCGCAGGCCCGGGACGTCTCACGGACGAGGGCAACCGGATACCGATGGAACTTGTCGTCGGCGACAAGGTTCTCTACGCGAAGTACGCGGGAACCGAGTTGAAGGAAGATGACGAGGACTATCTGGTGCTCCGGGAGACCGACATCCTGGCAAAGATCGGCTAGTCACAACAGGGATACACACAGGAGGCACACTCAATGGCAAAGCAGCTCATATTTGGCGAGGATGCGCGGCGTTCGCTGCGCAGCGGCGTTGACGCCGTCGCCGATGCGGTCAAGATTACGCTCGGCCCACGCGGCCGCAACGTGGTTCTTGATAAGCGTTTCGGCCCTCCCACGGTCAGTTCCGACGGCGTGTCCATCGCCAAGGAAATCGACCTTAAGGATCCATTCGAGAACATGGGCGCGCAGCTCGTGAAAGAAGCAGCATCCAAGACAAACGACATCGCCGGTGACGGCACCACAACAGCGACGGTTCTGGCGCAGTCCATCATCCATGAGGGAATGAAAAACGTGGCGGCCGGTGCGAACCCGATGGTGCTGCAGCGCGGCATCACGGCGGCGACACAGGCATCCGTTTCCGCGCTCAAGGACATGGCGATTCCGGTTACCGGACGGGGGCAGATCGCGCAGGTCGCGTCCATCTCCGCGTCTGATTCCGAGATCGGCAACCTGATTGCCGAGGTAATGGAGAAGGTGGGCAAGGACGGCGTCATCACCGTCGAGGAGTCCCGCGGCATCCAGTACGAGACGGAGTACGTCGAGGGGATGCAGTTCGATCGCGGCTACGTTTCACCCTACTTCGTGACGAACTCTGAGCGCATGGAATCCGCCATCGACGACGCGATTCTGATCATCACAGATAAGAAGGTGTCCGCGGTCAGCGAGATCGTGCCGGCGCTTGAGAAGGCGATCGCCATCTCCAAGAACGTCATCGTCATCGCTGAGGACATCGAGGGCGAGGCGTTGGCGACGCTGGTGGTCAACAAGCTGCGAGGCGCAGTGAACTGCCTGGCCGTGAAGGCTCCGGGCTTCGGCGACCGCCGCAAGGCGATGCTTGAAGACATGGCCATCCTGACCGGCGGCGCAGTCATCAGCGAAGAGGTTGGCAAGAGGCTGGACAGCGTTGAGCCTGAGGATTTTGGGCGCGCCCGCCGTGTGGTGGCCGACAAGGACAACACCACAATCATCGAAGGCTCGGGCAGCGACGAGGACATCCAGACGCGCATTGCCCAGTTGAAGGCGCAGATGGACGAGTCCGGCTCCGACTACGACCGCGAGAAACTGCAGGAGCGCATCGGCAAGTTGGCCGGTGGCGTGGCCGTGGTCCGCGTAGGCGCGGCAACGGAAGTTGAGCTCAAGAACAAGAAGATGCGTGTTGAGGACGCCCTGTCCGCCACGCGTGCCGCGGTTGAAGAGGGCATCGTCCCCGGTGGCGGCGTTTCGCTGCTGCACGCGGCCAGCGCGCTCGATGAGATGGTCCTTGAGGGTGATGAGTCCACCGGCGCACGAATCGTTCGCCGCGCTCTCGAGGAGCCGATGCGGATGATTGCGGAGAACGCCGGTAAGGAAGGCTCCGTCATCGTTGACGCCGTTCGCCGTCTTGAGAAGGGCGAGGGCTATGACGGCGGCCAGGATGAGTACGGCAACATGGTTGAGCGCGGGATCATCGACCCCGTCAAGGTGACACGTACGGCGCTCGAGAACGCCGCGTCCATCGCCGCCATGGTGCTGACCACGGAGTCGCTGGTGACGGACATCCCGGAGGAGAACCCGGCGATGCCTCCGCAGCCTCCGATGGACTACTAGGCCGACTCAACTGATTCGGGACCTCGAGTACCCCGCTCACCGGCTGGTGAGCGGGGTACTTCTTTTTTGGTGGCGATTGGTTGTTTGGCTGAACCGCTTGTACCATCACTCAGGGGGGTGAACTCATGGGACAACTCGAAGGCAAGGTCTGCATCATAACGGGAGGCGGCAGGGGAATCGGAAAAGGGATTGCGCGCGCATTCGCCAAAGAAGGCGCGACCCTTGTCCTGGCCGCGCGACAACTTGAGCATCTCAATGCCACCGCTGAGGAGATGCGTGGATACGGGGCGCCTACCCTCGTGGTCCAGACGGATGTGACCAGCGAGGAGCAGATTGTGAGCCTCTTTGCGACGACAATGGCGGAACACGGGCGAGTCGACATCCTGGTGAATAACTCCGGCGTGTTCGACGGCGGCCCCGTCGATGAGCTCTCACTGGAAACATGGAACAAGGTGGTCAGCGTCAACCTGACTTCGGTCTTTCTCTGCACGCGAGAAGCCATGAAAATAATGAAGCCGCAGGGAGGCGGACGGATCATCAATATCGGCAGCATCTCGTCAAATACGCCCAGGTGGAATTCGGTCGCCTATACGTCCACCAAGCACGCAATCATTGGACTCACGAAGTCGACGGCCCTTGAAGGCAGGGCGCACGGAATCTCAGCGGGCGCGCTCCACCCCGGCAGCGTCACCCTGGAGTGGCGAGGGCCCGAGGACCCTGATGCAACGATGTCGGTGGACGACATAGGTGGCGTGGCATTGGCGATGGCCGTGCTGCCGCCTTACGCAAATATGCTCGAAGCATCCGTGCTGCCAATCAGACAGCCATTCCTGGGGCGCGGCTAACCTTAGGTCACGACCTAACTCTGAGGCTGGGCACGGCGTCCAGGCTGCCATCATCGGGCTGGGCGCCGTGTTCAATGACGAATGCGGCGCGGGCGGCGATCATGACACCGTTGTCCGTGCAGAGTCCGGGGCGCGGCCGCCAGACTGGCATGTCCGCTTTGCGCAAGACCTCCTCGCCGAGGGCGCTATTCGCCGCGACGCCGCCGGAGAGCATGACCGACTTCGCCTTCGTGGCCCGGGCGACCTCCAGCAGGCGGTCCGC
>LXNJ01000106.1_pt1 | contig 56923 bp, 48 predicted proteins | sample 809081 | NCBI WGS metagenome assembly LXNJ01 (sample SAMN04870510, study PRJNA318959) | sponge metagenome | biome: sponge; feature: marine sponge reef; material: water | host: Petrosia ficiformis | place: Greece: Milos, Mediterranean Sea | collected 2013-05-29 | depth 5-7 m
AGTCGTACAGCAGGCGGGCCCGGCGGAGGACCAGGCGCAGATGACCTTGCCCTTTGAAGACCACGAAGTAGACGTTCGCAATGTGGTCGCTTCCTACCAAGCCAGTCAAGCCCCAAGGGCCCGCGCTTTGTCGCAGCAAGGCACCTACCAGAACCAGGAGGACGCGCCGCCCTGCTCCAACTGCGGAGCCATCACCGTGCGGAGCGGATCCTGTTATGCATGCACGCAGTGCGGCAGCTCCAGCGGTTGCGGCTAAGCCGTGCTGCGGAAAGCGCTAAAGGCTGCGGCGCTTCCCCAGCCATGCCATTCACCACGCAAGAGGCAAAAACCTTCTTCTGGCCGGATCCACCACATTGAACACGCTGGGCACATACTGGCCCGCAAATGCGGACGTTAACAGGGTTTTATGGGTAAATGACAGAGATAGGCTGCCCCGATGCAGATAACAGCTCATGCTGCCTGCGCCGTCTGGCAGCAGGCCTGTGTACACTGCGAAGCACTACGTCTATTGTTTGCAGCGCGGAGCAACCCGACCATAGACCTTGATCTCCCCCGAAAAGCTCTTCAGGATGTCTTCATGTTGCCAGTCGTATTGCTCTGGATCGATTGCCTGGAGGCGGGAGTGGGCCAAGGACTGAAGGAAAATGTCGGCTGCGGTGCCGTATTCGTCAACCGGAGGCGGGGCCATCTGAAAACTCCGATTGCCAAGAGCTAAGGTGAACGGCAGGACAAGCCGCGCTACGGGATGCGCTGGTAAAACATCAGGCCGCCGCCCATGCCGCCGCTGAACAGGTCCACCAACCCGTCGCCGTCAATGTCGACGAAAGCCGGCGCTGAGTAGTACGGCAAGTCGGCGTTGAGCGTACCCTGCGGTGCAAATAGCGGTGCCTCTGGCGTGCCTACGTTCAAATAGAGCAGTGCCGCGCCCGCCTCGCGCCCGAGTACCATGTCCTGATCGCCATCGCCGTCCAAGTCGGTGAAGGAAGGCGCGCTCAGGCGGCCCACATCAATGTCGTCAAAATTGTCGCTGATCAGCGCAAACTGCGGCTGCGAAGGATCGCCGACGTTGCGGTAAAAGTTGAGCTCGCCGGACGATTCGCCGATGAACAGATCGTAGTCGCCATCGGCATCAATGTCAACCAGCGCAGGCTTGCTGTAGCTGCCGCGCGTGAGGTCAACAGTGTGCTCGCTTAGTTCTACGAAATCGTACGCCGCTGCCGTGCCATCATTGCGGTAGTAGCGGACATCCGAATTCCAGGTGCCGGTCATCATGTCCAAATCGCCATCGCTATCCAGATCCGCAAAGGCAGGCGCAAAGCTGTGATAGCCATAGAGGGGCAGCGTACCCACCAGCTGCAAGAGCACGCCTTCGGGCCCTGAGCGGTTTTCGTAGTGGTAGATGCGCGCGGTTTCAAAGTCGCGCTGATCAATCTTGTTTGCGAGCAAGAGATCCTGATCGCCATCCCCGTCCAGATCCGCGAAGGTCGGAATGGATTCGGCACCGACGTCGATCTGCGAGAGAAACTGCTCTGTTTGGAGCTGGAATCCATCCTGGGTGGACTCCAGGAAGTAGAAGTTCCCAACGGTGGTCGTGTTGGGCTGAAAGGCCCCGCCCAACACGCCCACGAAGAAATCCGCCTTCGTGTCTCCGTTGATGTCAGCGAACAAGGTAGCGTTGTATCCGCTTGTAGACACGGGATTCTCCTGCGGGAACGGCTCTGGTTCATTGCGCAGGTTAGGCGCTTCGCAGGTCCCCGTGTTCCGGATCAGCAATACGCCCGGCTCAAAGAAGTCGCCCCAGAAAAGGTCCAGGTCCCCGTCGTCATCTACGTCGTGAAACGTAAGCGCATTGGCCCCATGCTGCGTGGCTATCTGTGCAACGATTTCGATGTCTTCGAAACGCTCATCTATCAACTGAAAACGCGGTAACCCGTTTTCATCGTCGCCTACGGACTCGAACCGATACACAGTGCCATCCAGCCGCCCTACAAACAGGTCCAAAAGGCCGTCACAGTCGATATCAACAAGGCTGGGGATATTCTGGCTGTCTGCAAAGAGCAGCTCGCCATTGGCCGTGCGCAGCGAATCGAACACAGTGGTAAAGGCGGGTGCTGCAGGCGTGCCGTCGTTCCGAAAGAGCCGTAGATGACTGTAGGGCAGTTCTCCGAGGAGATCTAGATCGCCATCGCTGTCCAGGTCCACAAAGCGGTACCACTCGCCAATATCAAGGCCCAAATACTGGTCGCTGCGCCAACGAAAGGCGGGCTGGATACTGCTCCCGATGTTCTCAAAGTGTTTGAGTCGACCGGTCAGCTCTTGCAGAAACAGATCCAAGTCGCCATCGCCATCAATATCCACCAGCTGCGGCCGCGGAATATTGAAACCCCCGAGGAACGGATGCACGATCGGCACGCCGTCTGCATCGCGAACCTCGAATGCATATATCTGGTGCGCGTATACCGGCGGAAACTGCGGCGGCGCCTCGGCAAGCTGCCGCGTGCCGAGGCAACCCCCCACCAAAAGTAGAGATGCGCAGCTCGCCGCGAGAATAGTATAACCTTGTTGCATGGGTCTGGACAGCTACCGGGCAGCCCCCAGCCCGGTGGCGTTGGGGCCGATCTCTAGCATCTTCTCTATCTCCCGCGTCTCGGTATTTATCACAGCCACCACACCGGGGAGGTATCCAAAGTTATACCGTGCCTGATGCTGCCCATTCATGTTATTGTTGGACACAAAAACATAGGCGCCATCGGCCCGCATCGCTGAACCATGCGGCTGCGCCAGCCCGGACACCACAGCGGCCACCGTGCGTTGCTCCATGTCTACCGCGGTCACTGTCCCGGCCATCTTGTTGCCAAACCACACCGTACGCCCGTCCGGGCTGAATACCGGATGCCACGGCGCAGCACCCACATCAATGGTGCTTTCCAGCCTCGGCGTTGCCGGCACGGCAGTGTCAAAGAAGAACAGCTTGCCTGTGAGCTGTCCGCCCACAACCATGGACTGACCATCCGGCGCAACCGCGAACTGCACCAGTGTATGGATCGGTCCTTCTATGGCGGTCAGCGCGATGCCTTCGGCAGCATAATCCAGCGTGGCCATCTGGTTCTCAGCCAGACTCCCCACGTACACATGAGTCCCGCCCGGATGGATCGCGAGCGCGTGCGGTCGCGCGAAGAATACGTCCAGTTCTTCCAGGTCCATCTCCGTTCGGCTGATCATCCCAATCCGCCGCGGCGGGTTGACCGCCTTCATGGAGCGTCCCACGAACAAGAGGTCCTCTCCGTGGTGCAGCGCCAGCATGCCCGGTCGCTCAAAGGCAGTCTGATCGATCAACTCGTTGTCGCGATTAAACTTCAGTACCACGTCGTCGCCGATCAGCGAAACATACCAGGCCGAACCGTCGGTCTCTACCGCGATGTGGTGAGGCTTCGCATCCTTCGTAAAGCCGAGTTCCTCCAGCCGAATGGTTCGGATGACGACCATGGCATCCATATCGATGATGGACACCGCTGCCGCTCCTTCGTTTGCTGCATAGAGCAGCGCCTGGCTGTCCGCAAAGGGCACTTCGCCCGCATCATTCTTTGCGCCGGCGTCAATCCATTCGCGCACCACAGCGAGATCATGCGCCGCCAGCGCATCTGCGTGAGGGCGCAACGCATCGCTGCTGTCCAAGCGTGTGGCTAACCGTATCAGGAGGCTCCCTTCCGCGTCGAATGGGATCACCACTTCGCCATAATCCGATCCGGCCATCAACGTTTCCCAAGAGGAAAGGTCCAGTCCCTTTTCGCGCGTCAAAAGCGGAGCAAACTTCTCCTGAATCAGCGGCAGGACCTCTTCCGAAAAGGATGGCGCAACTGCCTGCGTGCTTTGGCCGGCCGCAGCCAGCGGCGAAACCACTAGGAAGGCCGCCAACAGCAGCGTACGAGGTTGCATAGGACAGGCGCGTTTTGGTGTTACAGGTGCATCTAGATGTCTAGGCTTTGGCGCTTGAGTACAAAGAGGCCCTCCCCCATGCTTGACACAATGATCGAGCCGCTCTCAAAGTAGGGATAGTTGCTCCAGGAACCATTGAACCCGGGGCTGTCCTCTCCGCCTGGAAACGTGTCGAAGAACCCCATGAGCACCGGATTGACGCGATCACTGATGTCAAAGATGCGCAGTCCGCTCTTGTAGTTGGACTGATACATCACATCTCCCATGATGTACAGGTTGTGATCGCTCGACTTGTTGTCCGAGAGGTATTCGCTGACCAGCAAAGGATCGTCCAGATCGGCCAAGTCCCAGATCAGTGTGCGCGTCCCTACGATTTCGCCAGAGAGCTCATCGAGCTCGTCATTCATATAGAAGAATCGATGGTCGTCAGTCAGCCACCCCTGATGGGTGTAAGATACCTTCGGGTAGTCCGCCGAGCTCAGCGCCACCGGGTTGTCTTTGTCGGTGACGTCGGCAATGCTCAGGGCGTTTGCGTTCGATCCCAGGCAGATTTCCTTGTTGGCATGCTCCGCGTCGGGTCCGTGGTAGGTCACACATTGGGCATCGTGCGAGTATCCCGTGCCCGAGCCTCCCGTACCTTCGTGCGAAAAGCAGCCAGCAAAAGTAGGATTCAGCGGATCCTGAATGTTGATCATGTGAAGGCCGCCCCCACAAGTTTCGCCGCCCATGTTGCTGCCTACAGCGTAGGCAAAGCCGGTATCCTCGTTGATGACAATGTTGTGGGCGCTGTGGATGCCATCATAGCGCGCTGTGGCTTCGAAGGTCGCCGGCATTTCTTCTACGCCGCGCAGCTGCGTGAGGTCAAAGACCTGCATGCCATGTGAACCCGCGCCATCGGCGACGATAAACGCATGATCGCTGTACACCTTGATGTCTCGCCAGGGAGCGCTGCGTGTCCCTTCTGTCATGGCAAGACTTCCCAGGTATACAGGATTAGCCGGGTCGGTGATGTCCACAAACGCGGTGCCATCGCTTCGTCCCAGGAGTGCGTATTCGCTACCCGTTTCCGGATCGGTCCAGCCCCAGATATCCGAAGCCGTGACCCCTTCGCTCCCGCCAACCGACTGCAGCGGCAAGAATGCCAACAGGTCCACCTGACTGCATCCGAACTGCCAGGCCAAGCTATCGGCACAGTCCGAAGGTCCCTCACTCGGCACCATATCGATTCCTGCTGTTTCCGGCACGGGCGGCGGGGGTGGCTCTTCGCCTGACTCAAGCGTACCCTCCAGCGCCCAGCCGTCCTCGGTGCTCGTAAACACATAGGCTGAGCCTACGCCGCGGTTCGAGAGCGGGGCCGTGACAAGCGCCTGCGCGGCGCCTATGTGCAGGAGCATGCCAAAGAACTGGCTGCCTTCTGCCGCCAGCGTATCGTGAACCATCCATGCCCCCATTTCATCCTGTGCATACTCGTACACAACGCCCTGAAATTGATTTTCGAGCGCAGCACCGACATAGAGTCGATCTCCGTATGCAGCCATGCCAAAGCCGTACAGGTCGAACTGGCTGTCGCTGTTGCCGGTCATGGTGGACAATTCCATCCATGTGCCATCCTCGCCCTGACCGAACTGCACCGCGCCACCAGTTGGCGGCGGTGCCATGGCTCGGCTATTTGGCCTGATGCCGGGCGCACCCGCGAACACCGTCCCGTCATTCATAGCCAATAAAGACACGCCTAAGGCGGCGAGTGTCGAATCGCTCGCCGTGAGCATCGCCTCGTGCGTATAATCGGGCCGGCTGAAGACATGCACGGCACCGGCCCCGTCATGGGCACCGGGTGCGCCGACATAGAGACGATCGTCGTCCATGGCCACGGACATGCCAAAGCCTGACTCGCCGTCAACCCCCTCGGCAGAAACCGCACCGGTGCGCTCCCAGGCGTCTCCATTACGTTCAAAGACACTCAAATGGCTGGCTCCAGTCAAAGAACCCGTGATGACCATTTCCGCGGTAATCACGGCCGAGCCTCCAATGTGATCTTCAGCCGAGCCCATGATGGTGCCCATTTCGGCAAATTCACCGGTCTCAGCATCGCGCCCAAAGATGTAGATGGCACCTTCACCAGCTTCCATGCTCGGCGCGCCTACATACACCAGGCCTTCATGCACCTTCACGAAGTAGCCAAACAGGTCGCCCTCGTGACCATCCGAGGCAGAAAATTCGCCCGTGCGCTGCCATCCTTCGTCAGGATCCTGAGTGAAGATGAAGACTTTGCCGACATCATCCTCTTTGATCTGGCCGACCAGAACCACATCTTCTGCGATGGCGGCACCTATGCCGAAACTGCCCATCTGTGCGTAGACTGGCAGCATCGTGCTGGCCAGGAAGAGGGTTGCAAGTAAAAAACGTTTCATGCTGTTATGCTTGTTTGGGACGTTACAAATGCGATAGCCGCGAAGCACGCGTCCCATGCGTGTCGCGGCAGCGTGGCGGGTAATTCTCCTGTGCGCTGCCATCCTTGCTACGCGGTAGAGACCGTGCTCGCTTCTGAGCCAACAGGCCAGACCGTTTGCGGCCTCTGATTGCGGTAGGACCAAAGGCTTTTACCTTTCTGTAAACCGGCACAATTACGCAATTCGTGCAGTGCATTGCAACAAGGAGTCTCCAAGGAGCCTCTCTTGTTGTCAGGCTTTATGCCCCGTTAAACGACAAACTCGCCAAAAGGGTGCACAGCACCGCCCGCGCGTTTGCGGCGGCGTACGCCCGATGGACACCTCTTTGGCGCTTTGCGGCGGGGCCTGATGCCGCTGGGTCATACATGCAACGCGAAGCGCATGTGCGCCGCTTTCGGCTTGCGCATGGCCGCGTCCGGTGTGGATGGGCCAAGCTCACAGCGCGGCATCTGGATGCTCATGCGCAACTGCCCGCAGATACGCGTGCCCTCGACGACAAGCAATGGCATCAAGCATCCTTGGTCTTAGTCCATGCGCTCCAGAATCAGCACAGCTAGCGGCGGGAGGGTTATGACCAAGCTATTATCATGGCTGCCCGCGGACACGGCCTCGCTTTCCCACGTGGAGGGCAGCACCACGCCGCTGCCGCCGTAGCACAGGGCATCGCTGTTGAGGCGCAACTTGTAATGCCCTGCCTGCGGCACGCCGACTCGCCAGGCGCTGCGCGGCACCGGTGTATAGTTGAACGCAACCACCAGCGTCTGGCCTTCGCTCATCCGCTGAAACGCCAAGAGGCTGCTTTCCACATGTTCTCCCAGCCATGCCCAGCCCGCTGCCGAATCGTTCCACAAGGCCGTAGCGGCGCGGTACAGCCCGTTGAGATCCGCGATCCAGCACATCAGCTGCGTGCGCAGCGGGTCTCGCAGCGCATCCCAGTCCAAGGCATGGTCGTGATTCCACTCCCCGGCCTGACCAAACTCGCTGCCCATGAACAGCATCTTCTTACCCGGATGGCTGAATTGATAACCAAAGAGTAGTCGCAAGCTGGCCGCCTTCTGCCAGTCGTCTCCGGCCATCTTGCCCCACAGCGAGCCTTTGCCATGGACCACCTCGTCGTGCGAGAACGGAAGCAGAAAGTGCTCGGAAAAGGCATACATGAACGAAAACGTCAAATCATTCTGGTGGTGCTTGCGGTGCACAGGGTCGCGCTGCATGTAGGACAGCAAATCGTGCATCCAGCCCATATTCCATTTGTACGAGAACCCTAGTCCCTCTTCGTATGTGGGGGCAGAAACGCGCGGGTAGGCAGTAGATTCCTCAGCAATCGTAAAAGTGCTTGGAAAATGCTCGTAGATCGCTTCGTTGGTTTTCTTGATGAATGCAATGGCTTCCAGGTTCTGGTTGCCACCGAAAATGTTGGGCGTCCAGTCGCTGCGCGAATAGTCGCGGTACAGCATCGATGCCACCGCATCCATGCGCAGCGCATCCACATGGTACTTGTCCAGCCAGAAGAGCGCATTGGAAAGCAGGAAGTTGCACACGCCAGGCTTGCCATAGTCGAAAACGTAGGTGCCCCAATCGGGGTGCACCCGCATCTTTTCGTCTTCATACTCATACAGCGGAGCACCATCGAAGTAGACTAGTCCCTGCGGGTCCGTAGCAAAATGGGCGGGTACCCAGTCCAGTATGACGCCGATGCCATGCTGGTGCAGCGTATCAATCAGGTACATCAGATCCGCCGGTGAGCCGTACCTGAAGGTCGAAGCATAATACCCTACGACCTGGTATCCCCATGATCCGTAATACGGATGCTCCGCGAGTGGCAATAGCTCCACATGGGTGAATCCTAGCGCAGTAACATGTGCTGCCAGCGGCACCGCAATGTCGCGGTAAGAAAGTGATCCGCCCGCCTTATGGTGTCGCCACGATCCCAGGTGCACCTCGTAAACCGAAAGCGGACCGTGAAGCGTATCGGGCCCCTTTCGCCGCTGCATCCAATCCTGGTCGCCCCAGTCATAAGCCAGCGGCTCTATGATGGATGCAAGCCCGGCCGTGTCGCTCCCTGCCGGCGGCTCAAGGCGAAAAGCAAAGGGATCTATCTTGTCTGCCCGGAAGGCGCCTCGCTGGACCTGATACTTGTAGCGCTGCCCCGCGACAGCACCGGCGACAAACGCCTCCCACAAGCCCGCACCAACCCGCCGCATTGGGTCTTTAACCGGATCCCAAGCGTTAAAATCGCCTACGACGGCCACCCTGTCCGCATGGGGAGCCCATACTGCGAACCATGTGCCTCCATCCGTTGGGTGCGCTCCGAGCCGCTCGTAGCTCTTCAGCCATTCGCCGTTGTCCCAGTAGTACTGGTCTTGCACGCTCAGCCATGCCATAGGCGCACGCCTTTATCTGGCACAATTCTGGAAGAACAGGCCCGCTGTGTTCAGCCGCAGCACCGCGTCGCGACTACGGCCACAAATGGCAAAGCCTGTGCCTGGCAAGTCCGCCTCCGCCATGGACAGCAAAATCCAAGGCGCCTCCTGTGGCGAGCCTACCGCGCCTTGCCATAGAGTCACCATAAACAACAGCACAGCCTGGGAAGCTATCGCCTCCATAAGACAGACGAAGCCCGCTCTGCGCGGCCCGTCCTGCCGTAACAAGATAGTGCTACGTAATTGGACGACTGTACCCCGTCGAAGTGAGGATCAGGTGACTTTTTGAGCAGAAATCCCGTCACCGTTGCACAGGGGGGTCTGCGTCAAGGTCACAGTAGTCCAGGGTGAACGCACCGCCATCAGTTCCTGTGACGCGCCCGATGGCGCGCACCTCACGGCCGGTGCCATAACCCGCGATGTGCACCACATAATGCACGGCCTGCAGTACCATGGCGCGCTGGTCTGCCCCGCCCGCCCCGTCGCGCGCCAGCCTTGCCAAGCGCTGCAGCGCCCGCTCGCAGTCTTCGCCATGGACCGTGCCGCACCCGCCTGGATGTCCCGTAATCCAGGCATCCAGCAGATCCTTTGCCGCACCATCACGCACTTCACCGATAATCAGCCTGTTGGGCGTGCAGCGAAGGCTGTACTGGACCAGCTGCCGCATATTAATGGTGTCACTCGTATGAAGCCGAAGGTAATCCTGGCTGGTAATGCGAAGCTCCGGCGTGCCCTCCAACACCAGTAGCCGGTCGTCGGGAAACTGCGCAGAGATCTCCGCCAGGATCGCGTTGCATAGTGTGGTCTTGCCGCTGGCCGTAGGACCCGCAACGATAATGTTGCGCCTGTTGCTGATGATTCGCTTGAGATGCCTACACCCGGTCGCACTGAGCACGCCCTGCGCTACGTACTCTTCCAACGGTATCAGGCGTGCCGGAGGCTTGCGCACCACCATGGCAGGTCCTTCTGTGATCGGAGGTACAAAACCCTGTATGCGGCATTTGCCAAAGGATCGCGGCAGCGCCGCGGCAAGCGCTGGCCGGTCTGTGCTGATGCCCGTGCCCGCCTGGGTGGCTACCGCCCGGAGGAATGATTCAATATCTGCTGCACTGATACGAAAGGGCGTAGCCAGGCGGCCATGCGTGTGGCTCACATGGCGCACGACCCCATCGGGATTGACGTAGATCTCCTCAATATCATCATCGTTGAGTGCACGCAGGATCGGCTCGCCCAGGTACTCCCGCATGAGCGCAGCCAGGCGCGCTGTGTAATCACGCACGGCCTTGCAATGCTCTGCGAAGCACGTCCAGCTCGCGTCGCGCTTTGCGGGAATGGGGGGTCAAGACCACTACGGGCGGCACGCATGCGACCGGTCCAAAGTACCGGCTGTCAAAGCTCTGCTGACTGAAAGTGCTGAGAACAAAGCACTCGTCCGCTCCCAGCACATGCGTGCCGAGCGCACCCTGGACGCGGCGTCCGCGAGTATCACGGTCCTGCAGCGGTGCCGACAGCACCAGCCGTGATCCGACGCGTATTTGGCGCTTGTCCACATGCACCGTGTCGCCCGGTAGGCCGACCACCATCTTGCCGATGGGCGCAGTTTGTTCTGGACACGAGCCTGAACCCAGGTAACCGCGACGCCGTCCCATGCGCGCGACCTGTGCGGGCACGCACACCCGCACTATGTCGCCGCGCATTATGCTTTGCTTTGCCTGGGCGCGATAGAGACCTTGCGGAAGCGAAGCGGTGACGTTGTAGTGCAGCGGCAGGGTGAGGCTGCGCCACGGCGCTGCGTGCACGGCTATCGCCATGACCACCACCACCAGCGCCAAAGCACGAGTTATGAGCCTCACGCCAGATGCTCAAAGTCGTTCAGGCGATACCCAATACCTTTGACCGCCAGAATGTGGTGGGGCTGTTTGGGATTCTTATCAATCTTGTAGCGCAGCGCATAGGCGTGACGGTCTATCGTGCGCGTTTCAATAGAGGCAGGGATCTTCAGGACATGTACATTGAATTCCTGCCGTGACACCGCTCTGCCTTCACGGTGTGCCATGTGACGCAGCACGCCCCACTCCAGCGGTGTAAAGTGGATGGCTTCTGCGCCGCGCATGGCGCTGAACGTCTCGAAGTCGGCAAGAACATCGCCCATGCGAATCCGCTTCGGTAATGGTTGCCTGATCTCGCATCGCCGCCGCACTGCCGCAGTGCGCGCCAACAGCTCCCGGGTGCTGAACGGCTTGACGATATAGTCATCAGCACCCATCACGAGCCCATCAATACGCTCGTGCTCCTTGGTCCTACCCGACACGATCATTACTGGCACCGCTATGCCCGCTTCGCGCGCTTGGCGAAGTACTTCCAAGCCGCTCATCTTGGGCATCACAACATCAAGGAGGGCGATGTCGTACGGGCCGCCATAAGTGAGCTGGTGCATGGCATCGGCCCCGTTTTTGCAGACGACTACTTCGTAGCCTTCACGCTTGAAGATCGACTCCAACATGTTGGCCGTGTACCAATCGTCTTCCGCTACGAGCGCACGAGGCTTGACATTATGGTCGTTACTGACGGTTGTATACATGACGGTTGACTGGTATGGTGTGAGAGATTCCGTTCGTCGCAGCCGCTGCGGGCAGCAGCACGCGGAAAGTGGTGCCGCCGCCCGGCGTACAGTCCACCCCAATCGTTCCCCGGTGTGCATCCACGATTCTTCGTACGATGGCAAGGCCTAATCCGGTACCCGGGCCCTCATGACCTGCGCGGTAGAACGGCTCAAAGAGGTGCTTCCAATGCTTGGGATGGATGCCGGGACCTTGGTCCTGTATTTCCAGCACCACGAATGATCCGTTCTGGCGATGGTGCGCCAGGGCCCGCACAACGATGCGATGTGGATCGCTGTACTTTACAGCATTGTCCAGGAGGTTGTCCAGGACACGGCCCAGCGCAGTTCGATCAGCAAAGACGTACGGCAGTGCCTTCGGAATATCCAGCGCAAACGCATAACCCTGCGGCTCATGCAAAGCGGCGTGGAGGCTGAGCGTGTTTTCCAGCAGCGTCTGCAGGTTGACGCCTTTGCACTGCATCAGCATGGCGGCGTGCCCGGTGTGCCCCTCTAGCGTAGCGACCAGTTCCGCCAGGCGCTGAACCTGTGCTGCAATACCTTTATGGCACGCATCATGCGCATTCGGATCTGTTTGCGCGTCCAATGCCTGCAGCTGATCATTAAGGAGTGCTATGGCGCAAAGGGGCGAGCGCATGTCGTGCGCCAAGCTCGCCAGATCCAGCCGGACATCATCGTGCTCGTCGGGCACCCTGCGGCGCGGCACTGGACCTCTCACGGAAGAAGAAGCAGCCATCGGCATCAAGAGTCATCGCCAAGAGTCATCGCATAGATTGCCTGCCCACAAGCGTGGGGAACGCAAGGCGCCAGCCTCCTCAACCAAAAACCCTACGACTGCTGTCGCCACACCTGCCCTACTTAGCCTGTGGTAATTAGCATGTGCTAAGCGTTCATATAGGATCATCTAGTCGCTATTATCACCTATTATACATTCTGATACCTATCAATACTATATGTTCGCTCGAATTTTTTGCAACAATATAGTTACGATCTATGTGCATCAGACGCGGGAGCCCGCGCACGTGTCGGCGCTGCATACACCGCATAACGCGCCCTCCGATCTTGCCATGCACGCAAATGCGCCAATGCCCATCAATTCCTAGCAAGCTCGCTGGGAGGGGTGCCAATGTCTGCGCGACTGCAGCCGGACTGCTGCTCTTCGGCAAAAGCCTCAATCGTCGGTTGCCGCAGGCAGGGGAAACCGCAGTCGCGTTTCCAGGAACTGGCAAAGACTACAATACGATAGACGAAGAGCGCATTCGCGGACCTTTGATATCGCTCGTCTCCGACCGCGGTTATGCGCTCGAGAAAGGTGTGATCGACCGCTCGGTAGATTTCGTCAAGCGGAACATGGGCCGTGTCGCGTGGCTCGAAGAAGGCCGACGCCATGTGAGACGGGCCTTCAACCCGCGAGTGCCAAGCGCTGATCGCCGAGGAACACCAAAACACACGGCGTACGCGGCGTTCCGCAACGGCCGCACCTTTGGGACGCAGTGCGTTGAAGTGGCTACACTGCCGCATTCGGTGCAGCCGCCCTTTTTGTACCTGCCCTATTCGTCCTCGAGCAGGATCGCAGGCACAGCGGACTCCCGAATCATGGTGTTGAGCCGCGGCACATCCTTCTCCAGAAGCGCTTGCAGCATGGCCAGCTGCGCATCAATCCTGCTGGTGAGGTCGTCGCGGACCGCGATGGCCTGGTCGGTCGGGCGAAAGCCCCCTATAGACGCGTTGCCGGCAACGGCGGCGAGCTTGTTGTTGAGGCGAATCGGGAAATTCAACGGGTCCTGGCGGCTCTGATTCCTGGTCTGATACAACGCCTGCTCAATGCTGGTCAACTGATCAATCAAACTGTCAGCAGCGGCCTTGACCGCATCCGTGGCATCCGAGCGGTCGGCCGCAGACCGGGCCTGGCTGCGAACGCGCCGAATCTGCTTGATCGCCCTGTGCGTTTCGGTCAGCTTGTCGCGAATGCCGATAAGGAAATCGAACTGCGCCTGAAGATCTTCCAGCGTAGACGCAGACCGTGGATCCTTCTGAATCTCGAAGCCTACCTCTACGGAGTCTCCGTGTGCAATAAGGCGCGCGCGGTATGAGCCGGGCGCAGCGCGCGGACCCCGCACGCTGCCGCTCCACATGATGAGGCCCTCAAAATCTTCCGCATCCTCATAGCGTGTGTCCCATCGGAAAGTGTTCGAACCTGCTTGCGCATCCAGGTCCTCGCCATCGTACGTCTTGATGATGGCACCATCCTGCTCGAGAATCCGCAGTATAATGCCCGTAGAATCCGATGCCTCCTGCAAGTAGTATCGCAGCACCACGCTGCTGCCCGCGCCGCGCACCAGCGGGCTGGACTCGTAGAGCCACAACGTGCTTGTGGCAACTTCGTCCGAAAGCTGATGCAGCAAGGAAACATCGTCCATGATCCAGAAGGACCGGCCCTGCGTGGCTACAATCAGGTCGTGATCCTTCCATGCCAGATCCGTGATGGGCACAATCGGCAGGTTGCGCTGAAAGGATGTCCAGTGCACGCCATCATCAAATGAAATGTACATCCCGCTCTCTGTACCCGCATACAATAGGCCGGGGCGCACCAGATCCGGCTGGATGGCGCGGGTAAAGTGCTGCGCATCAATGCCATCGGTGATCATCGTCCAGGTGGCACCGAAGTCTACGGTCTTGTAGAGATACGGTGTGAAATCATCCAGCTTATAGCGCGTGCCTGCGAAGTAGGCACCTCCTTCTTCAAACGGATGCGCCACAATGTCGTTGATCATCATCCACTCGGGCATGCCGTCGGGCGTCACGTCCGTCCAGGTGGCACCGCCATCGCGCGTCACATGCAAAAGACCATCATCGGAGCCGGCCCAGAGCACTGCCGCATCGTGTGGACTCTCCGCCAGGGTGAAGATCGTGGCATAGTATTCCACACCGGTATTGTCCTTGGTGATGGGGCCGCCGCTTGGACCCAGCTTCGACGAGTCGGCACGGGTCAGGTCCGGGCTGATTATCTCCCATGACTGGCCTTCCGTCGTGCTTCTGAACAGATGGTTGCCGGCGGCATAGAGCACATCGTAGTCGTGCTGGGAAAACACGATGGGAAAGTTCCACTGGAACCGATACTTCATCCCCTCGGCCCCGTGCCCCATCGGGTTGTCCGGGTACACGTTCACCGCTCGGCGCTCACCGGTGCTGTGGTCGACGCGCGTCAGATATCCGCCATACGAACCGCCATAGACGATCTCGGGATTGTCCGGCTTGGGGGCCAGCCAGCCGCTCTCGCCGCCTGCCGTGGGCTCCCACTCCCGCTCATTGGTGCCGCTGGATGTGTGCAGGATGCGTACTGTAGAGTTGTCCTGCTGCGCGCCGTAGATGCGATACGGAAAGTGGTTGTCGGTCGTTACGCGATAAAACTGCGCCGTAGGCTGGTTATAGTAGGTGCTCCAATTGTCCCCGCCATCAAAGGTAACCTGCGCACCGCCGTCGTCGCCAATGATCATGTGCTGGTTGTCGTCGGGATCTATCCACAGGTCGTGGTGGTCGCCGTGCGGCGTGGAGATGCTTTGATACGTGCGGCCGCCATCCTTGGAGCGCCAGAAGCGAACGTTGAGCACATACACCAGATCCTCATTCTGCGTATCCGCGTAGATCCGCGTATAGTACCAGGCACGCTGACGCAAGCTGCGGTCCTGGTTGATGCGCCGCCAATGTGCGCCGCCATCATCCGAGCGGAACACGCCGCCTTCGGCCGCCTCAATGATCGCGTACACTCGCTGCGAATTGACCGGCGATATAGACACCCCGCTAATGCCTAATACCCCTTTGGGCAGGCCGTTGTCTTGGCCTGTCACCTCATGCCATGAGTCGCCGCCATCGGTTGTCTTCCAGATGCCCGAGCCTGGCCCGCCGCTTTCAAGGCTGTAAGGGGTCCTTATGACACGCCAGGCACTGGCATACAGCACGCGTGGATTCGTCGGATCCATCACAAGGTCCACAAAGCCGACCTCGTCGCTTATGAACAGCACCTTCTCCCAGGAGGTGCCACCATCGCGCGTGCGATAGATGCCCCGCTCTTCGTTCGGCCCTGAAAGATGACCGAGCACCGCTGCATAGACCAAGTCCGGGTTGCGCGGGTGTATCCGAATGCGCGGGATGCGGTGCAAATCCTCCAGCCCAATGGCTTCCCAGGACTGGCCCGCGTCCACGGATTTGAACATGCCGTAGCCGTGCGACACGTTGCCGCGCACGGTCTTTTCGCCGCCGCCTACGTAAATGACGTTGGGATCCCATGTGCTGACCGCGACCGCCCCGATAGAGCCGCCATAGTATCCGTCAGAAATGCTTTCCCAGGAAGCACCGCCGGTCGTTGAACGCCAGACGCCACCGCCAGTAGCCCCAAAGTATGCCAGCATCGGCCGCCCGGGTACACCTGAAACGGCCGCGGAGCGTCCGCCTCGGTGTGGCCCGACGCTGCGGTACTCCAACGCGCTGTATAGTGTCGTATCATAGGCCACAGTCTGCGCATGCGCCGCGGGCAGACAGCATACCATGAGTGTTCCAAGCACCGAGCAAGAAGCAGTCCATCGCATGGGGCAATGAATCATGTGAGTGTGAGGAATCCGAAAATACACAAAGAAGTGCGTGCTAACCGCTTCTAGTCCAAGCTGCGCGTTGTAATATGTAATATTGGACTGGTCACTGCTGCACCTGTATGATTATACGTACGGAAGCCATCGTGCTGCGATCCATGCCCTACGGCGAAACGAGCCGCCTCGTGACGCTCTTCACGCGGGAACGAGGCAAGATCGCCGTCGTCGCCAAGGGCGCGCGCAAGCCCAGGAGCAAGTTCGGCTCCTCGCTGCAGGTGCTGTCTGTCGTACAGGCCGTGATCTACCACCGCGTTACGCGCAACGTGCAGACACTTTCCGAATGCGCCCACATACGGGTGAACAGGATAGACGATTTGAGCCGCCTCGCGGCGGGACTGCGCATGGCGGAGCTCACCTACAGGCTGATGCAAGACGAGGAGCCGCAGCCGGAGGTATATGAGCTCCTTGCGTCCGTGCTTGGCTTTCTGCCCAATCCGCAAAGCAGCGCCATGCTGCTGCAGCTGTTCTATGAACTGCAGTTCGCAACTGCGCTGGGCTTTGCCCCAGCCTTTGACCGCGAGGAAGTGAGGACCCTGCCCTCCGATGGTGGCCTGCTGCTCTACGAAAACGGACGTATCGTGGCCGAAGCCGAAGAAGTCCCCAACGTGGAGCGGGCTTCACGGGCCGCGCTGCGTACGTTTGCTACGCTGTCGCGTGCACGACTGGAAGTGGTGGCCCGGCTCCCTTCCCGCAACCTGCGCGAGGTTCAGCACCTGGTAGCCCAGTACCTCCGGTACCATCTGGCCGAGGCTTATCCTGAACGTGCGCAAAAGGTCTTGACCCAAATCCGGAGTGCAACCTGAGACGCGCGCTTCCGCGCCTCGCAACTGAAGCCCACTGGACCGCCTATGGCTGATCTTGTAGGCATAGATGTGGGCGGCACCTTCACCGACTTTGTGCATATCCGCGATGAAGAGGTCGTGGTGCACAAGGTGCTGACCTCGCCCACAGATCAAAGCCTCGCCATCGGGCGCGGCCTGGCAGCGCTCAGCGCAGGGCCGGAAGCGGCCATCATTCACGGCACAACCACGGCCACGAACGCCCTCTTGGAGCGGCGTGGCGCCAAGACTGCCCTTTTGACCACCCAAGGGTTTGCCGATGTGCTGGCTATCGGCCGCCAGAACCGGCCTCATCTGTATCGACTGGCGCAGCAGCGGCCCCGCCCCCTGGTGCCGCGGGCGCGACGCTTTGCAGTAAACGAGCGCGTAGCAGCAAACGGCGCAGTGCTGACGCCCTTGGACCCTGAGGCACTGAAAGAGATAGCCGCTGCACTCGAAGCCTGCGGTGCGGAAAGCTTAGCGGTGATATTCCTGTTCTCCTTCCTGGACGACACGCACGAGCGCACAGCCGGCCGTGTGCTGCAATCGCTGCTGCCGGGGCTGCGCATCTCGTTGAGCACCGACATCCTTCCCGAATACCGCGAGTACGAACGTACGGTAACCACCGTTGTCAATGCGTACGTGCAGCCGGTCGTCGCCCAGTACCTTGAGCGCCTGATGACTGTGGTCGGCAGGCGCTCTGTGTGGGTGATGCAGTCCAATGGCGGCACTATTGACGTGCCCAAAGCCGCAGAGCAGCCCGCCCGCCTGGTCCTGAGCGGCCCCGCCGGCGGCGTGGTAGGCGCATTCAAAGTGGCGCAGCAAGCGCTCGACACGGATGCGCCTCAGGTGCTCACCTTCGATATGGGAGGCACCAGCACCGACGTTGCACTGTGCCCGGGCATCATCCCGCGTACCGCTGAAAGCATGATCGGCGACTTGCCGCTTCGCCTGCCCTCAACGCGTATCCACACCGTGGGCGCGGGTGGCGGCAGCATCGCGCGCGTGGATGCAGGGGGTGCGCTGCGCGTGGGCCCAGAAAGCGCGGGAGCCTCACCCGGCCCCGTCTGCTACGGCAAGGGCGGCGCGGAGGTCACCGTAACGGACGCAAACCTTGTGCTCGGCCGACTGGAGATGGCGCGTTTTGAAATAGGCAACAAGCATTCAGCCCAAGCGGCGCACGAAGCACTTGCGCGCCTTGGTGCGCTTTTGGGGCTTGGTCCGGAGCAGGCCGCGCTGGGCGTCATTCGCGTAGCCAACGCCACGATGGAGCGGGCGCTGCGGCGCGTATCGGTTGAGCAGGGATACGATCCTCGCCGCTACACGCTGATACCGTTCGGAGGTGCGGGACCGCTGCACGCATGCGATTTGGCGGAAGCGCTCGGCGTACAAACGATTATCGTGCCCCGCCATCCTGGCGTGCTCAGCGCACTCGGACTGCTCCTGGCTGATGTCACCTACACCACCGCGCGTGCGCTGCTGCGGCCCATGGCGAAGCTCGTCGGTGACCACAATGAGGCAGCGGCGCTCGTGAGCGAACTCAGTGTGCAGGTTGCGGCGGCGCTTGGCGGGTCGCCCCGGATTTCGGCGTCACTGGATTTGCGCTACCTGGGACAAAGTTATGAGCTGGAAGTGCCCCTGTGCCTTCCCGTTGGTGCGCCGCACCTTGAAGCCAGTGCTGCGGCCTTCCATGCAGCGCACCAGCAGCGCTACGGTTACAGCATGCCGGAGCGCCCGGTGGAATGTGTGACCGTGCGCGTGCAGGGCAGCCTGCCGGGTGCCAAGTCTACCTTCGCGGATGCGCCGTGGGCCACAAGCGATGCGTCCATTGCGCAGGTGGGACACCGTCCGGTGTGGCTTCATAGTGGAGGGCCGACCATGGTTCCATGCTACGACCGGACACGCCTAGCCGCCGGGCACCAGTTCCGCGGGCCTGCGCTCCTGTACCAGTACGGCTCCACAGTGCTCGTTGCTGCGGACTGGCGGGTGGGCATTGACCGCCAGCACAATGCGATCCTGCATCATGAAGCCCATACCAATGCATCGGACTGAACCAGACAGAGTCCTGCTGGAGGTGTATCGCCACCGGTTTGCCGGTATAGCGGAAGAGATGGGCCTTACTCTGCAGCGCACAGGCTATTCCCCCAACATCAAGGAGCGGCTAGACTATTCCTGTGCCGTCTTTGATGCTGCAGGTGCCATGGTCGCCCAGGCGGCGCACATTCCGGTCCATCTGGGCGCGATGCCGGCCAGCTGCGCCGCTGCGCTTCGGGCCGTGGAGCGGTGGGAGCCCGGCGATGTCGTGGCGCTCAACGACCCCTACCAGGGTGGCAACCACCTGCCGGACATCACGCTCGTGTCGCCCGTGTTTGCAGGAGATGCCCTGGTGTTTTTTGTCGCTACGCGCGCCCACCATGCCGATGTGGGTGGCATGAGCCCCGGCTCCCTGCCGCTTTCGACATCGCTGTTCCAGGAGGGTATCATCATTCCGCCCGTAAAGCTGTACAGCGGCGGAACGCTTTGCAATGACCTTCTGACCCTGATCCTGCGCAATGTGCGCACGCCGGAGGAGCGGCGGGGCGATCTGGCGGCGCAGCGCGCAGCGCACGCGGTAGGGGAAGAGCGCCTGGCGGCACTCTTTGTCCGCTTTGGCGTGCACGAAGTGCTGCAGTATGCGGCGCACCTGCAGGCGTATAGCGAGCGGATGACGCGTGCGGCCATCGCTTCGTGGCCATCGGGCACCTACCATGCGCAAGATGCCCTGGAGCTCCCGGACGGACGCATGCCCCGCATACGCGTGTCGGCGAACGTTGCGGAAGATGCGATCACCTTTGACTTTGACGGCACGGACCCCATTGTTCAGGGACCGCTCAACACCGTTCTGCCCGTCACGCAAAGCGCCTGCTATTACGTCGTCCGCTGCCTCATCGAAGACGACATCCCGGTCAATGCCGGGTGCTTCGCGCCGGTGCATGTGCGTGCACCGGCGGGCTGCCTGGTTCATGCAACGCCCCCTGCAGCAGTGGCGGGTGGCAATGTGGAAACCTCCCAGCGCATCACGGACGTGGCGTTTTTGGCACTGGCGCAAGCGCTGCCGCAAAAGGTTGCCGCCGCTGGCCAGGGAACCATGAACAACGTCACCATCGGAGGCGAGGGAGAAGCCGGGCAACGCTATGCCTATTACGAAACGCTTGGCGGCGGCATGGGAGCCGCTCCGGCGTGCGATGGTCTCAGCGGCGTGCATGTGCACATGAGCAATACGCTGAACACCCCCGTAGAAGCACTGGAGATGCAGTTTCCGTTTCGGATCCGCGAATACGGGCTACGCCGGCGCTCTGGAGGAGACGGACGCTATCGCGGCGGTGAGGGCATCATCCGCGAGTACGAACTGCTGCGGCCCGCCACGGTTACGATGCTGAGCGAGCGGCGCGTGCGTGCGCCTTGGGGCCTGGCGGGCGGTGGCCCGGGCGCGGTAGGACGCAATCAGCTTATTGACCGCGATGGTCAGGCTCACCCAGTCCCGGGAAAGTTCTCGCGCCGCCTGGAGGCCGGCACCCGTCTGCGCATCAGTACGCCGGGCGGCGGAGGCTGGGGGGTGTGCGAGGACTAGATCACGCTTTGGCCGGGGCGCCCTGCCCTGCCAGAAAATCCCGCAGAACATAGTGCAGAATGCCGCCGTGGCGGTAGTAGTCCACCTCCACAGGCGTATCCAGTCGACACCGCGTAACGAACTGCACCTTGGTCCCGTCCCGCCGCGTGGCAGTCACCGGCACCGCTTGGCGCGGCAAAAGCGCGGCACCAATAGCGATATCGTAGGACTCGGAGCCCTCCAGCCCCAGCGATGCAGCGGTGTCGCCCGCCTGGTATTCCAGCGGCAAGACACCCATGCCTATAAGGTTGGAGCGGTGGATGCGCTCAAAGCTTTCCACGATCACCGCCATGACGCCGAGGAGGACCGTGCCCTTGGCCGCCCAGTCGCGGCTGGACCCCATGCCGTAGTCCTTGCCGCCCAGCACCACCAGCGGCACGCCTTGGGCCTGGTAGTCCATGGCCGCATCGTAGATCGGCATCACCGCGCCGCCGTTCAGGAAATTTCTGGTGATACCGCCCTCGGTGCCGGGCACGAGTTGATTCTTGATCCTGATGTTGGCGAACGTGCCGCGCATCATCACCTCATGATTGCCGCGGCGCGAACCAAAAGAGTTGAAAGAGCGCACCTTGATGCCCTGATCCTTGAGATACAGGCCGGCGGGACCGTCCGCTGCGATAGCACCTGCGGGCGAGATGTGATCCGTCGTCGTGGAATCGCCTGCCTTGACCAGCACGCGCGCACCGTGGATGGGTGCTATCTCGGGCGCTTCGTGTGACAGCCCCATAAAGAATGGCGGCTCGCGCACATAGGTGGACGCGTCGGCCCAAGCAAAGAGCGACCCGGTCGGTATATCAATGGCATTCCAGGTCTCATTGGACGCTTCAATCCCTCCATACTCCGCCAGAAACATTTCCGGCGTTATTACAGCGTCTATGGTCTCTTGAATCTCACGCTGGTCTGGCCAGATGTCACGCAGATATACGTCGCTGCCTTCGAGGTCTTGGCTTATCGGATCGTTCATCAGATCAATGTCCACAGTGCCCGCCAGCGCGTAGGCGACCACCAGCGGTGGAGAAGCCAGGTAGTTTGCCTGCACCAGGGCATGGATGCGGCCCTCGAAGTTGCGATTCCCCGACAGCACCCCTGCGACGATCAGATCCTTTTCGCGGATGGCGGCCGCTACGGTCGCGGGGAGCGGCCCGGAATTGCCGATGCAGGTCGTGCAGCCGTATCCCACCAGGTTGAAGCCCAGCTTATCCAGATACGGCAGCAGGTTGGCGTCCTGCAGGTATTCGGTTACGACGCGGGACCCGGGTGCCAGGCTGGTCTTGATGTGGCGCTTGACCCGGAGGCCGCGCTCTACGGCCTTCTTTGCCAAAAGCCCCGCCCCGATCATCACGCTCGGGTTGCTGGTGTTGGTGCAGCTGGTGATCGCCGCAATGGCAACGTCGCCGTTGCGGAGGGTTTCTGCCTGGCCGCTGTCGCTGGAGAAGCGGGCAACGTTTCCGAAATCATTTGCGCTTCGGCCAAAGCCTTGCGGTCCTGCCGTGGCGGTTAGCGATGCTCTGAAGGCCTTGCCTAGCGCCGGCACCTGGACGCGGTCCTGCGGACGCTTGGGGCCTGCGACGCTCGGCGTTACGGTGCTGAGATCCAGCTCCAGGATATCCAGGTAGTCTTTTTCGGTCTCTTCCAGAAATAGCCCTTGCGCCTTGGTATAGCGTTCCACCAGGGTCACCAGGGACGCGTCCCGCCCGGTTCGCTGGAGATAAGCCAGCGTCCCGTCGTCGATAGGAAAGAATCCCATGGTCGCACCGTATTCGGGCGACATGTTGCTGATGGTGGCACGGTCGGGCACGCTGAGGTTGCGTACGCCAGGCCCAAAAAACTCCACGAAGCGCCCCACGACGCCGTAGCTGCGCAGCTTTTGCGTCACGGTCAGCACCAGGTCCGTGGCCGTTGCACCCTCAGGCAGCCGTCCCACCAGGCGAAAGCCCACGACTTCGGGCATAAGCATATAGATCGGTTGGCCCAGCATCACGGCCTCGGCCTCGATGCCGCCCACGCCCCAGCCCATGACGCCCAACCCGTTGACCATCGTCGTGTGCGAGTCGGTGCCCACGAGTGTATCTGGATAAGCCAAGGGCAAGCCCTGGTGCTCCTCGGTCCATACGCAGCGCGCAACGTATTCCAGGTTGACCTGGTGGCAGATGCCGCTGGCGGGCGGGACCACAAAGAAGTTGTCAAAGGCTTGCTGTCCCCACTTGAGAAACTCGTACCGCTCGCGATTGCGCCTGAACTCGAAGTCGGAGTTCAGCTTCAGCGCCTCGGGGATCCCGTAATAATCTACCTGGACGCTATGATCAATGATCAGGTGTACAGGAACCCGCGGATTGATGTTGTCAGGATTGCCGCCCAGGCGTGCCATCGCACTGCGCATGGCAGCCAGATCCACCACGGCCGGTACACCGGTAAAGTCCTGCAGGAGGACACGTGCAGGAGAAAACGGGATTTCTTCGCGGGCCGGTGCCTTCGCATCATAGCGGGCCAGGCGGTCCACCGCTTCTTCCGTGATCGCAAGGCCGTCGTAGCGTCTTAGCAGGGCCTCCAGCATGATGCGGATGGAGTACGGGAGCCGGTCCAGGGCATAGCCGTGGCTGCTCAGCTGATCCAGTCTGTACAGGTAGGCGGTACCGCTGCCGGTGTCGAACGTCGCAAGGGTGCCAAATGGATCCTGATTCATCATTAGCGGGTTGTGCACGCGGCCCGTGTGTACCAGCATGCCCATTCATTGTTCGATCGGCATGGCGCGCATCGGCGTGTCATAGCGCCGCAGGCTGGCGTTGCGCCGGCACGTGCTGGCACGCCCGCTCCCTCTGATTCACGCAAGTGCAGCGCAAAGCAAGAGCCGTGCGATCAGCGCACCGCCGCTTTGGATCAAAGGACCCCTGAGCAGCGTTCCAAATACACAGCTGGGGCTATAGCTCAGTTGGCAGAGCGCCTGAATCGCACTCAGGAGGTCAGCGGTTCGAACCCGCTTAGCTCCACACCGGGAATCGTTGACACACGCTTTCGAGGCTGCGCACGCTTGTGCGGCCATCCAGTGTCTTGCGTCCGGTGCCTTCCATAGTCCTGCACCTCCGCATGAAGGGCGCACCGGCGCCCGTGCAGCATCTCCCGCGCGCCCTGCCTTGGGCTTGCCGCGTCCTTCGCCTGCTGGAATACTACGGCGGGGCAGCCCGGCCAGGGGCTCTGGAAATACAACGGCCCCCCAGACTATCGCTTGGGGGGCCGTTGCTTCCTTTGCCGGAATTTCGCGCGAATGCTGTGGCGGCCTGTTAGAAGAGGTCCGCCGTAAAGCGCGCGTAGAAGTGCGTGCCGTTGTAATCCCACGGCGTCGTGGTCGGACGTGCATTACCCTGGGACAGCGTTTCGACCTCTACTGCCCGTACGTAGTAATTGAAGATGTTGTCCGCGCCGATCGCAAAGCGGTAGCTATCGGCGAAAATGACACCCACCTCGGCATCAACCAGGAAGGTGTTCGGAAACTTATGCAGGAGCGAGCCCGTGTCATCCTCGCAAGCGTTGCTGTTGTTAATGCAGGATTCCCAGCTACCCCAGTAGTTTACACGCAATGCACCCCACAAGCTGCCCAGCAGGTGCCGGCCATAGGCCACAAATCGATGGCTCGGATTGAGATGCTCAATTTCCAGCTGACGACGCGGCGTCAGGATGCTTACCGTGAATGGCGAGCCGAGCTGGACATCCAGGAATTGGGAGACCGCCGTCGGGGGGGAGAAATTGCTCAGACTGTGCCTTGTCCAGTTCCATGCCAACGTGGCCGTCGTCGCATGGTCATTGTCATGCTGACGGTCAAAGGCCAAGAGCAGATCCGTTCCTCGCGTATTCGTGTCAAAGTCGTTGGAGAAGTATTTGACCTCCGCCAGGTTCTGCTGCCCACCCAACTCATTCTTCCGCTCGTTCATGATTTCCTGGATCTCAGGGGTCACGGAAATGTTGCCCGTGAGCGAGATGCGGTCCTGAATGCTGATGTTGAAGTAGTCAAACGTCAGCGTCAGGTCCTCGGCCAGCTCCACCACCGTTCCGAGTGACAAGCTGCGCGCCGTTTCTTCCGTCAGTTCCTTGCCGCCTAGCCCCGCCGCGACCGGATGGGTCGGGGGGAGTTGCGCAGTCTCGACAAGCTGGTCTCCACCAGCGGACAGCGCCGTCTGGAAGATCTGAAGATTGGACTGACCAGGGGTCGGGGCGCGGAATCCCGTGCTTACCGTGCCGCGGAAAGAAATCCGATCTGTCGCGCGGTAAAGCGCAGCCACCTTTCCGGTTAGCGTGCTGCCGAAGTTGTCAAAGAAGTTTTCATACCGCGCGGCAATACCTACAACCCAGTCGTCGCTGACATCGGCCTCGAGGTCTACGAAACCGCCCACATTGGGTCGACTCCACTCTCCCGCGTGCTCGGGGTTCAGCCCCTGATAACCGTTGGACCCGACGCTGAATCCCTGCGTGGCATACGGTCCGACACTCCACGAAGCCTCATCGCCTGCGACACTGGTAAAGGTCTCATTACGATACTCCGCGCCAAAGGCTACGTTGAGCGGCGAGGAAAAGTAGGACACCTCAACTGGCATACCCAACTGCAGCGACACCGCCATCTCATCCTGCACATAGTCGCGCGGGCGGAAGCTTGTGGGCGTATCCAGACCGTAGGAGGCATTAACCGTATTGTAGATGAAGTAGTCGGCAATGCTGTGCGCCATGCTGAACGAGGCGTCCCAGGTGAGACCGTCCGGTTGGCCACCGCGGATTCCTGCGAACACACTCCAGTCCGAAATATCGGCCCCAAAACGCGGCGTAAAGCCGCCTGGGAACTTCTCGTTGAACAAGAAGCAGTCTCCGGCCGTCATCGCGATGAATGCATCTACCGCAGCCTTGTCGGAATCCAGGCTCGGCAAGTCAGGATGGTGAGCACAATCCACTTCATCTTCCAAGTCCAGATCCCCTACGGCGCGCTCACTACCGAACCGGAATACGCTACTCCGCGCACTGGAGGTACCTGGAGAGCGAAAATAAAAGCCCCCTTCCGCCGTGCGCTGCCCGAACCCGCCAAAGGCATACAGATGCAAATTCTCACTGAGGTCCAAACCCATGTTGGCAAAGCCCACGTACGAGTTGTCAATATCTGGACTACCCCAGATCTGCGCCGGTTCACTGACTGGATAACCTCTGGGTACGAGGAGCGCGGCATCTCTGCGCGTACCGCTGCGGATGGTGGGCGCTGCGTCTTTCCACTCAAGGCTCAGGTTGACGAAGCCGTTGGAGCCTAGCGGCAGTCCAACGTTCACTGCAGCTTGCCCATACTCGCCATCACCGTGTTGCAGATACTGCCCGCCGCGCATCCGGATCAGCACGCCGCGCGTGTTGTTGCGCAACTGCATGTTCATTACGCCTGCAACCGCGTCCGCGCCGTACTGCGCCGAAGCACCATCGCGCAGAATCTCCAATTGATCAATGGCGATGCTGGGAATCATGTTGAGGTCTGCACCCTGCGCACCTGCATTTAGCGAGGAACCCAGAAGCGCAATGGAGGCAGAGCGATGCCGGCGTTTGCCGTTGAGGAGCACCACCACGTTGTCGGCAGGAAGTCCACGCAGCGTGATGGGACGCACCAGTGTTCCCTCATCATCAATTCCGTGGCGCTGCACATTGAAAGACGGTACTTGCGTGCGCAGCACATCGTCAAAGTCCGCACTAGCCTGCGAATGCAGCGCCCGCGGCCCAAGCACATCGACGGGAACGGCGGAGTCCTTGACCAGTCGCGGTTCACGCCGCGTTCCAACGACTATAAGCTCCTCCAGGCCGAGCACACTTTCGCGCAAGCGGCAGTGGATTTCCGTCTCACCCTCCTGCAGATTGAAAAGCTGGGGCGAGTAGCCTATGAAGCTGATTCTGATAACGGAATCGTAGGATGGTATCTCCAGCGTGAAGTTGCCGTCGTTGTCTGATGCGGTGCCGGTAGTTGTTCCTTGCACTATGACGGTAGCGCCGGGAATCGGGTCCTGAGTATCCAAATCGGTAACTGTGCCGGTGATAACCACTTGGGCGAACGCAATCTGATGCAAGAACACCATCATCAGCAAGCCCTGCAGCACAAGAGCAGTCACGTGTTTCATGATCATGAGCATTAGTTTTGTTTAAGAATTAGCCTAGCCCATACAGGACTCCCTTGGCAATATACAACCACAACTACATTCCCGCAACACAACCGTGTGCGGGAAAATGCCGCGGTGCCGCGACGACGCCGCGGATGGATGAAGCTACGAAACTTTCCGGTTAGCCGCACGCTGCACGGACAAGCAGCGGGCCAAACTTGTCTGTACCGTATCCTGGCGCGTGCAGCGCGTGTCGTGGTACCCGCGTACTAGCCTGTGCATTTGATCCGCAGGCTGTCTTCATGGCCCAATCGGAAGCCCGTCCGCGCAGTCGGGGGATAACAATCCGAGTTACAGATGCGGAGCACCGCACCATAAGGGAGAACGCAGCCCGGACCCGCCTGTCCGTAGCATCCTATGTGCGCAGGTGCGCGCTCAGGGAGTCCGTACAGCTCCGTGCGGCGGAGGAAATCTTGCGCCAGGTGTTCCGGCTCGCTCGGCAGGTGCAGGCGCTCGGGGACGGACCGGAAGAGCAGCAGGCAATGGCCACCATGCAAGGGCTCATTCAGATACTCCGCACCACTAAGCCATGATCGCACAGTCCCAGACCAGCACCTCGTTCCAGTCCCTTGCGCGATACCTCGAGCGCCCCAAGACTCGCCACCCGGAGCGCCCCCGCATTGCGTGGACGACGGATCGCAACCTGGTCTGCACAGCCAGCCTCCAGGACATCGCGTGGGAGATGACGATTACGGCTCGTGCAAGCGAGCGCGTTCAGAAGCCGGTATACCACCTCTCCGTTTCATGGGCTCCGGAAGATGGCCCGACGCGCGGCCAGATGACAGCCGTAGCCGACAAGCTCATGCATACGTTGTCGCTTGCAGCGCACCAGTCCGTGTATGTTGCGCATGGCGATGAAGCCTACCGGCACCTGCACATCATGTCCAACCGTGTCCATCCCGACACGGGCAAGGCGCAGCCGATGTATCGGAAGTACCGCGCCATTCAAGCCACGCTGCGCAAGGCGGAAGTCCGGTATGGCTTCCGGCAGGTGCCTGGGCATCTGTATCAGCTTCCTGGGCAGTCCCCTCCGGAGCGCAGTCAGTCCCTGAGCAAGGGCGCATACAAAGCGCTGTGCCGCAAAAAGACGCTTCCTTTCCAGCTTTTGGTGCAGCGGGCGGCAGGACACGAATTCGACGATGCAGCAGGCTGGCAGGACCTCCACGCGCGCCTGGCCCGTCATGGACTGTCGCTGAGGACCCGGCGCACCGGGCTTGTCGTGACCGATGGCCACGAGTATGCCAAGAGCAGCAGCATCGGCCCCAACGTATCGCTGCGCAAGCTGGAAGCACGCTTTGGAGAGACCTTCGCCCTGCAGCGCACGCGCGACTTGCCTGCGTGGCAATGGGAGCGGAGCCCGGACCATGACCTGGGCCACTGAGGATGGCTACGCCGGGGCTCCGCGACCGTATTCGTCAGGCAGACGCAGCCGATTATGAGCGGCGGGCCGCACCAGTGCTTATGGTGCTGGAGTCCGCCGCGCGGGAAATTCGCGCCAGCGCGCATGCATTGGAAGCCGCCGCGCATCGACCCACGTTGAAGCAGGCGGTCATCCTGGTCGCAGCCGGCGCGCTGCTGTGCTGGCTGACCATCCTTTTAACACCCCTCGGGCAGCTCACCTCCATAGAGAAGCGGCAGCTGCACCTCGGAGCGCAGCTTGAAGCAGTTTGGCCTTCGCTCAGCGAAACCGAGAAGGCGCAGCTCCGCGCTCAGCTGCAACGCTCCAAGCCGTAGGCCTCCCCAAGGCTTCCCGCACTGATACCTGACCCGCGGCCGGGAGCGGCAAGCAGCAGCGCTCCGACCCATAGGGCCTCCGAGACTGCCTTGGTCCGCGACGCTGCCGAGGCTACAGCACCCAAGGGCTGCGCATCGGGCGCGTGGTGAGCGCCGTCGCTTCGTCGTCGCCGACGAAGGTCTCCGTGGCCAGATCAAACTGGAGCGAACGACCCAGGCGCAGGCAGATTTCCGAAGTGAGGCATGCCAAGAGCGAGCTGTGGCCCACCTCAACATCACATACCGGACGCATGCGCGTCTTGACGCAGTTCAGGAAGTCGCGCCGATGATCCTCGCTCTTGTATAGGTGAATATCGCTCGGCTTCAGCTCCAGCGTTAGCAGGCGCTCGTCGGACGCCCAGAGGTTTCTGCGGCTTACGCCGACCCAGCCCTCGGTGCCGATAAACTGAATCATGCCCTCGTGCGGCCCTGCCTTCTTGATGATCGGGACGCCGCTCTTGTAGAGCAGCGTGACCTCGTCCTCCTCGCCGTCGGCCGGTGCGAGAATCTCCTTCGGCCCGCGGCGGTCCTCGCCAAGCCCCCAGTGGGCGATATCGAAGTTGTGCGCGCCCCAGTCCGCAATATGGCCTGCAGAATAAGGCCGCCAGGCGCGCCAGGCACCGGTTTCCGTGTTATAGTTGCCGCTGACACGCTCCGGGTGGTAGGAGGCAGAAGGCGCATTGCCGAGCCACATCTCGTACAGGAAGCCGTGCGGCACCTCCACGCCGCCGAGGTCGCACGGCTTGGAAGTGCCGCCGACCTGTGCGTAGACCTTCTGGATCTCGCCTACATAGCCGTTGATGGCCAGTTCGCACGCATGCCTGAAGTTGCGGCTCGAACGCTGCTGACTGCCTGTCTGAAACACGCGCCCGTACTTGCGTACAGCCTTGACCATCGCACGCCCTTCCTTGATCGTCCGGGCCAGCGGCTTCTCGCTGTACATATCCTTGCCCGCCTTTGCGGCGTGGACCGCCATGTACGCATGCCAGTGGTCGGGCAACGCGAGACACACCGCGTCGATGTCGTCCCGCTGGAGCAATTCCCAGAAGAACATGTAGCCATCGCACCCCTTGTAGGTGGAGGTTCCGGCACGCTCGGCATAGGTTGACTCAACAAATTCACGAGCGGGCTCGCGCCCCTTCAGGCCGCGGCCAGCATAATTGTCACCGCTGGTGTTGACATCGCAGACCGCCAGCACCTGCACATCGGGCTTTTCAATGAAGCCGCGCAGGTTGTTCATGCCCATGCTGCCCATACCGATGAATCCCATGGTAATGCGGTCGCTGGGCGCAATGGACGTACCGCGGCCCAGGGCGGAGGAAGGGATGATGGTGGGAAGCGCTGCGGCGCCGGCCATCAGGCCCATGCGCTGCACAAATGCACGCCGATTCAGTGTTTGAGTGGCCATCAGGCAACGGGGCTGGTGAATCCTTGATATGCTGAACAATAACAATATAGGATTTCTGGCGCTTCGTCCGTGCCGGCGCTGCACGCCCTTGCACTTCGGGCTACGCCCTGTGCACCCGTTGTGCGCCGGTTCGGCGCTTTAGGTGCACGCTGCGTAAATTGCCTGCAATCCAACAACGCTGTCCGTCATGCCCAACCCCTATACCGGCGTCGGCAATCCATACACGCGTGCTGAGATGCTGGAACGTTTGCATGCCACGCTGGACCGCGGCGAGCCGATCATTGCCGCCGGTGCCGGCACCGGCATCAGCGCGAAGTTCATCGAGCGCGGCGGCGCTGACCTACTGATTATCTACAACTCGGGGCGTTTTCGCATGTCGGGCCATGGATCCACGGCAGGCCTGATGGCATACGGCGATGCCAATGCCGTTGCGATGGAGATTGGGGAGTTTGAAGTACTGCCCGTTGTGCAGGAGATTCCGGTGATCTGCGGCGTACATGCCTCGGATCCGCGCCGCCGCATGTGGCACCATCTGCTCAATGTCAAAGCCATGGGCTTTAGCGGCATCAACAACTTCCCCACGCATGCTATCGTGGACGGGTTGTTTCGGCAGGTGCTAGAGGAGACCGGCATGAGCGTGCAGCACGAAGTCGATATGGTGGCCTTGGCCCAGCATGAGGGTATCGACCTATTCTCAATCGTATATGTGTTCACGCCGGAGGAGGCGCGGAAGATGGCCGAGGCCGGTGCCGATGTCATCATCGCGCATGTGGGCTGCACAATCGGCGGGTCAATCGGGGTCACCGACGCGACCTGCACCATTGAAGAGGCCGCCGAACGCACGCAGACCATCATCGACGCCGGCCGTACGGTGCGCAGGGATCTGATCTTTTTGTCGCACGGCGGCCCTATCAGTACCCCCGACGATGCCGCCTACATCAATGAACACACCGACGCCGTGGGCTTTGTGGGCGCGTCCAGCCTGGAGCGGATGGGCGTTGAGCAGTCGCTCACCGACCTGACGCGCACCTTCAAGGCGATTCCCTGCCCAGCCGCCAGGAGGCGATGAGCACACTGGTCTACAAGCAGGACGGCTATCACCTGGAGCCGGTGCCCCAAGGGCGTAATGAATGGGTCAACCACCCTGATGCAGACCCGCGCATGCCCGGGCTTTTCGCTGCCCGCGCCACGATACTGCCGGGCATGGGTCATGACTTCCACCGCCATCCTGGGCGCGAAGAGATCATTTATGTGCTGGAGGGTGCCATCGCGCAGTGGATTGGGCAGGATCGCTTTGTTCTTGAGGCGGGCGACAGCGTATGTGTCCCAGCGGATGTGGTCCACGCCTCCTTCAATGTGGGGCCTGCGCCTGCCACCCTGTTTGTCGTGCTTTCCGGGGCGATGACTTCCGATCCGCTGGCTATTGACATGGCCGGCGAGGCGCCTTGGTGCTCGCTGCCTACTCCTTAAGCCTACACCGTCATGAAATCTTCCCTCGCATTCTTAGCGTTAGTCCTGATCACGGTAGCCGGATGCGCCACACAGGCGGCATTAGAGTACTTCAGCACCACGAATGAGGTGCATGACGTTGAGATCCAGCGCCCGCTGACCCCCGGCGAAACCGTCTCGCACCTCATCGTGCCGGAGGGATTTGAGGTCAGCGTCTTTGCGGCGGAGCCTGACATCCGCAACCCCATTGCGCTGACTTGGGATGAGCGCGGCCGCCTCTGGGTGGTGGAATCCACCGACTATCCGCATGACCACATCGGCACCGAATCGGGTACCGACCGCATCACGATCTGCGAAGACACAGACGGCGACTACGTAGCAGACACATTTACGCACTTCGCTCATGACCAGCCCCTGACCACGGCCATCGCGGTCACAAGGGGCGGTGCCATCGTTGGGCAGGCACCCGACATCGTCTTCATGGAAGACACAGACGGCGACGACGAATACGACCGCAAGACTCCCATCCTGGAAAATGCCTTTGGCACCTTCGATACGCACGCGGTGATGAACAACTTCAAGGTGGGTATCGACAATCACATCTGGAGCGCGGTAGGCTATTCGGGCATGTATGAGCCGGGTACAGCTCCGGATGCCGAGTCGCGCATCCTAAGCCGGGGAGTATTTCGTTTCTCACGCGACGGCGCGGTCCTGGAGCCCGTGGGTCAGTTCAACAACAACACCTGGGGGCTTGGCATCGGCGAGGACAACACCATCTTCGGATCCACCGCCAACAACAATCACGCGATTGTCGTCGGCATCCCCATGCGGTTCGGGTCGGAGCGCAATGTGGCCAATGTGCAAAGCCACTACCTGGTCGCGCACAGCGGCACGCGGCCGCTCTGGCAGGTGGACTTCCGTGATGGCTACACGGCGGCGGCCGGTGCCTTTGCGTACAACGGGCGCACCTATCCCCGATTTTACTGGGGCACGCTGATGGTGACTGAGCCCACGGCCCATGTGGTGCATGCGGTCAAGTTGCAGCGGGACGGTGCCATCTACAAGGAGCAGGAGGGTGTGATCGACAACCTTCTGGCCAGTTCGGACGACTGGGTTGCGCCCGTCTTTGCCGACATCGGACCCGACGAGAATATCTGGATTGCCGACTGGTACAACCCCGTGATCCAGCACAACCCTGATCGCCGCGGCATGGTGAACCAGATCTGGAATGCCAACCTCGGCCCGGGCAATGCGCACCTGAACCCGCTGCGCGACAAGCAACACGGCCGCATCTACGTCGTGCGCTATACGGGTTCCAGCAGCGACGGTCCAAAGTCGCTTTCGGCGGATGACCCCGACGCGCTCCTACGCGCGCTGCGGAGCAGCAATCAGTTTTGGCGGCTTACGGCGCAGCGCCTCATCGTTGAGCATCAACTGACCGGCCTTGTCGAAGACCTTGTCGCAATGGCAGGCGCGGAAAACCTCGATGAGACGGGCTTCGATGGCGGTGCGGTGCATGCGCTCTGGACCCTCCACGGCCTCGGCGCCTCCGAGGCGCTGCGCTCTGCAGCCTCGGCCGCGCTCACGCACGCGTCCGCTGCTGTGCGCAAGGCGGCCATACAAACGATACCGTACAGTGCCGACCTGGGTGAATTGTTGGCCGCCTCCGGCGTATTTACGGACCCGAACCTTAACACGCGTCTCGCGGCGGTGCTGCTGGTGGCCGAGTACGGCCACAGCCTGGGTCCGCGCGCGTTCTATGCAAGCCGTGAAGCGGCGAATGGGGGTGACCAGTGGATTCAGGCTGCGCTGGACCTCTTTCCGGCCTATATCGGCACTATCGAGAGGCCCCGCGAGCAAGGAGCGATGCAGCGTCCGCAAGATGCGGAGCCCTCGCTTCTCCCGCAGGCTCATATCCGCCTCGGTGCGCCCGAAGGCGTGATGCGCTTTGATAAGACCGCGCTGCGCGCCTTTGCATCGCAGCCGATCACGGTGACCTTTGACAACCTGCACCCCGATCTGCACAACGCTGTCTTTCTGCAGCCGGGCGACATGGAACCCTTCGGGCAGGCGGTCAACGCGTACATGGCCGACGCCGATGCCGCGCAAAACGAGTATATCCCGCCTTCGGAGCAGTCCAGGGTGCTGGCCTCGTCCGGCGTTCTTGAGATGGACCAGTCCAAAGACATCATGCTCGGCCCCCTCGCCGCGGGCGAGTATCCTTTTGTTTGCACGGTTCCTGGGCACTGGGCCGTGATGCAAGGCATACTCACGGTTACAGAAGCGCCCCCGATGCCGCGCAACGATGCAGGCTGGGTCTGGCCCGGCACGGAGGGCACCATCGTGTATCTGGCGGGCAGCGCCAGTCGGGGCCAGCAGTCGCATCACCATGCCCGCGTGTTCGGCTTTGCCGACGGCCAGGTCCTCTACGGCGAAGGGGCCCGGACGTATATCTACACTGAGAACGCGGACATGGCGTTTAGGGAGGCGCTTTTTGGCGCGGATCTTTTGGCCATGGCCAACAACAAGCCCGTTGATGACCTCATCAGCAGGCAAGCGATCCTGGCGCATGTAGAAGCAGGCCGGCCGCTTTTGGTTACACATCCCGCGTCGTGGTACAACTGGGCGGATTGGCCGGAGTGGAACGCGACCCTTGTTGGCGGCGGGGCGCGCAGCCACGAGCCCCTGCAGGAATTCACCGTGGAGGTCTTGCAGCCGGAGCACCCGCTGATGAAGGACGTGCCGGCATCCTTCGACATTATCGATGAGCTGTACCGCGCCGAGCTGCTGCCGGAGGCGGAAGCAGTCGTCCTGGCCATTGGGCGGTCCAAGGAAACCGGGGCGATTTACCCTGTGGTCTGGCTGCGCCGCCATGCGGGCGCGAAGATACTGGTCAACACGCTGGGCCACGATGATCGTGCGCACAACCTTGCAGCGTACAAGCAGATCCTCCGCAACGCGCGGGCCTATCTGCTGGACGAATAGCCGCAGGGCGCGCACATGCACAATGGTTTGGGCAGCCACCCAGCAGGTAGGTGGCACGCCTACCGCGCCCGGGCTCTTGCCACGCGCGCCGGGCGCGCACCAGGCGATTAGAGGATGGCCCGGAGGCCTTGGCAGAGGCGGTCCATGCCTTCCGCGACAGCATCCTTTTCGAGGTTGCCGTACGCGATGCGCAGCGACGGCTTGTTGTGGCCGAAGGTGCTTCCCGGGATCACCGCGACACGATGCTCCCTGATAAGCCGCGCACACACCGCAACAGAATCCAGCCTCGTGTCGAGGTTCATGAACACATAAAAGGCGCCGTGCGAAGCCGCCACCTGGATGCGTGAATCCAGTGCCGTCAGCGCCTTCAGCACCATCGTGCGCACGGCGTCCAAGCCGCGCAAATATCCGCGGCAATAGGCTGCTCCGACCTCCAGGGCCGCCAGTGCCGCGCGCTGGCTGGACAGCGCCGCGCAGATCACGTTGGTGTCCTGAATCTTCTTCACCGCGGGCAGAAGGTGTGCGGGTATGGCCATGCAGCCCAGACGCCAGCCCGCCATGCCGTACGATTTGCTGAGGGAGTACAGCGAAATGGTGTGCTCGGATGCCCCCGGCGACGCACCCGGGGAGTAGTGCTCCGTGCCATCAAACACGAAGTACTCGTACGCTTCGTCACTGATGTGGTAGATGCCGTGGGCCGCGCAAAGCTCGCTGATGGCGCGCAGCAAGGGCGGTGGATACACCACCCCCGTCGGATTGTTTGGAGACACCGTCACCACGGCGCGCGTGCGGGCGGTGATGTGGGCGCGGATGACCTCCGGATCCGGGATAAAGTCCGCGCCCAGCTGAACCACCACGGCCTTGCAGTCCGCGATGCCAACCGCCATCTCATGATTGAAGTAGTAGGGTGCCAGGAGGATCACCTCGTCACCCGGATCGGTTATCGCCAAGAGGGACTGAAAGAACGCCATATTGCTGCCGGCTGTCACGACGACCTCAAAGTCGCCTTCCAGGTGATTCTCCGACTGGAGCTTGTGCCTGAAAGCCGCGCGCAGGTCTTCACGCCCGATGCCGTATCCGTATCCATGCGCGCGGGGCGTCTCGATGAATGCCTGCACCCTTTGCACGACGACTTGTGGCGGACCATAGTGCGCCACACCCTGGCCCAGTGAGATCGTGCCGGGGCTCCTTTGGATCATATCCGCCACCTGACCCATCACCGGCGCTTGCACGCCCGCCATCCTGCCGGCACGTCGCGGTGCGCTCATAGCTTGCGGTTGCTAAGTGAATCTCTGGCCCTGAAGATACTGCCGCGGCACAAGCCGAAGTGCATGTTGCACCGCAGCCGATTCGCAGTGCGGGCGTATCATTGGCCTGACCCATGCCTTTGACGCCTTATGCATGCGCAGCCGTGCCGCGCGCTCATCTTTGACCTGGACGGCGTACTCATTGACTCCAACGCGCTCTACGAGCAGCATTGGGAGATCTGGGCCGAACGCAACGGTGTATCGTTCTCGGACATAGCAGCCGTGCATCATGGGCGGCCTATCAGCGCAACCATCCGCGCGGTGGCGCCGCATCTGAATGTTCCCGCCCAAGCGCGTGCCTACAAGGCCGGACTGGAGCACACAAAGTCGTTTGACAGGGTGCAGATTTTTCCTGGCGTTCTGGCGCTTTTGGACGCGCTGCCACCCGCATCGTGGGCCATTGCTACCAGCGCGCCGCGGCGCTTTGCGATGCGCCTGATGCGCCATCTGGCCCTACCCACACCGCGCGTTTTCATCACAGGCGATGATGTATCCGTTGGCAAGCCGCACCCGCTGCCCTATCTCTCGGCAGCCGCGTCTCTCGGCATTAGTCCCTCGGAATGTGTCGTGGTGGAAGATGCACCAGCCGGCGTGGCATCCGCTCGGGCCGCCGGGGCCTTTGTCCTGGGCGTTTTGACCACCAACACCGCCGCTGCCCTGGCGCAGGCACATGCGACCGTAAACGCCATACGGAACATCACTGTGCGCCGCTCAGAGCACGCATTGCTAGTGTCGTGGGTCGCAGCAAACCGCTAGCGCCCCGATACTTGCGGGCACCATCTCGGGCACTGCCTGGTGCGCGCGAATATCACACGCGCGCATGTGAGGGCCATCCTCGCACCCACGGGTACTGCTGCTGCGCCTGTCAGCGGCCCTGGCCGGCATGCCCATCCTTGCGCACACAGAGGTCGCTGGATCGCACATCAGGCCTTCAGGGCCGCTTCGAAGGCTGCAATGGTGCGGCGCACCTCCGCAGCGCCGTGCACGGACGAGGTGAAGCACGCTTCAAACTGCGACGGCGGCAAGTATATGCCGGACTGGAGCATGGCCCAGAAGTAGCGCGCGTAGCGGGCGGTATCGCACTGCTTTGCCGAGGTGTAATCTGCGACCGGCGCGTCGCTGAAGAAGCAGCTGAACATGGCGCCTACCTGGTGCACCTGAATGCGCGCCCCCCGCCGCTTGGCTATGGCCTTCAGACCCGCCGCAATCTCCGCTGCTGCGTTATCGGCGGCGACCCAAGACGCAGGAAGCGATTCGAGCATGGCGATGCCTGCCGACATCGCTAGCGGATTGCCGGACAGCGTGCCCGCCTGGTACATCGGGCCCTCAGGTGCCACCATCGCCATGATGTCCCTGCGCCCGCCATAAGCGCCGACCGGCAGCCCGCCTCCGATAACCTTTCCCAGTGTGGTCAGATCGGGCGCCACGCCGTAGCGTGCCTGTGCCCCGCCAGGATGAACCCTGAACCCCGTCATCACCTCGTCAAAGATCAGGAGTGCATCGTGCGCGGCTGTAAGCTGCCGAAGCCCCTGCAGATAGCCTGGAGCGGGCGGGACCACCCCCATGTTGCCGGCCACGGGCTCAATAATGATCGCAGCAACCTGGCCCGGGTGCGCATCGAAGGCGCGCTCCATAGCCCCGATGTCGTTAAAGGGCACCACGAGGGTATCCTGCGTCGCATGCCACGGGATGCCCGGCGAATCCTGGAGGCGCAGCGTGGCTACGCCTGAACCGGCCTGCTTGAGAAGCGCATCGGCATGGCCGTGGTAGTTGCCTTCGCACTTGATGATCTTATTGCGGCCAGTATAGGCGCGCGCAAGACGGAGCACGCTCATGCATGCTTCGGTGCCGGAGTTGACAAAGCGGATGAGCTCCAGACTGGGCATGTGCTTTATCAGGAGCCGCGCCAGGACCGTTTCCTTCTCTGATGGCGCGCCAAAGCTGGTGCCCTGGCGCAGAGCAGCCTCGACAGCGGCGACGACCACCTGGGGCGCATGGCCCATAAGGAGCGGCCCATACGAAAGCACATAGTCGATGTAGCGGTGTCCGTCCACATCAATAGCGAAAGGGCCCTCGCCACGCGTTATAAAGAGCGGCGTGCCCCCCACCGCCTTAAAGGCGCGCACGGGCGAACTCACGCCCCCGGGCAGCACCTGGCACGACTCCAGAAAAAGCTGCTTTGACCGCTTATGCATAAAGATCCTGTCGCTCGGACAACAGCGCCTCTGCGGCGTGCTGCGCGCTCCTGATGCAGTCAGGAATACCTGCACCGCCATACGCGGCTCCCGCCAGTTCCAGCCCAGGATGCGCCTGGCATGCCGCCCTTATGCGCGCGCATCGCTCCCGGTGGCCCAGCGTATAGCGCGGCAATGAGTGATGCCAGCGATGCACACGTGTCAGCACCGGCGGTGCCTTGATACCCAGACTGTCGTGAACTTCCTCGCGCGCCAGCGTGACGAGTGCTTTGTCATCCATAGCGAATGCTGCGTCAGACCGGTCTCTGGCCAGGACAACGCGCACCAAGGCGTGCCGCCTGGGGGCGCGTCCAGAGAACTTGGCGCTGCTCCAGGTGCACGCGACGGCTCCGCGCACGGCGCTGGCTGCTACAATATACCCTGTGGCATCGAGGTCGCGCGGCACCGCTTGCGGCCCGAAGCCAAGATGCACCATGATCGCAGCGCCGTAGCGAATGGCTGCGAGCTCCGCCGCGAGCACAGCGTCCAACGAAGCCAACATCTTTGCTGCAGCGTATGCGGGCGCGGCCACAAGGATGGCATCGGCGTCATGCCGCACGCAATCGCCGGTCAGGACCTGGTACTGTGTGCCCGTGCGCCAGACGCGAAGGGCCGCGGCGCTCGTCCGGATGTCAGTGTCCGTAAGGTGCGCCGCCAGCGCGTCAATGAGCGAGCTTAAACCGCCCTCAAGGCTGCGCAGCACACTACCCCGAGATTTCTGCCTTTTCGCCCGAAGCAAGCTGCCATGCTGTTGCTCCATTTGTCGAAGGTGGGGCAGCTGTGCGTCCAGGCTCAGCATGGAAAGATCGCCGCCTGCCACGCCGCCCAAGAGCGGCGCCAGGATGTTGGCAAAGGCTTCCTGACCAAAGCGGCGCGTAAAGAAGTCGTGGATGGATTCCTCTGCATCACCCCGATAAGGCGGCACGCGCCGTTCGCCCATCAGGCGCACCTTGCCGCGCAGCGATAGGAGCGGCGACCAAAGCACAGGTCCCAGCCGCGTGGGCACAAGGCCGCTGAAGCCGTTCGGCAAGGGGACCAGGCCGCGCGTGTTCTTGACATAGGCGCGGCGCTGCCGCGGAGACTGAAGAGACAGCCCCAGCCGGCTGCAAAGGTCGCGGCCCTCCGGCTTGTGAGTCACGAAGACATCCGCACCGTGCTCCATCACATAGCCCCCATCGCGCTCGGTATAGATGCATCCACCGAGGCGAGGGAGCTGCTCCAAGAGCGTTATGCGGAGGGCACGGCCGCTGGCCTGGAGGCTGTGCGCAGCCGCCAGTCCGGTGATGCCGCCCCCGATGATGATCACGCGCTGCGCGCGCGTCATGCGTCCAGCCATCCGGCCCGCGCCGCGGCACCGAGGACCTCGTCCGCCAGGGCACCGATGAAGCGGGGATCGCTGTTAAGGGATGGCGGGCGCTCGAGCCGTACGCCGTGCGCCTTGGCCACGGCCTGGGCCTCAATATCAATGTCGTAAAGGATCTCCACATGATCCGATACAAAGCCGACCGGCACGCTCACGATATCCCTGATCCCCTGTCGGGCCAAATCGACGATGTGGTCTTCCAGCTGCGGGCCGAGCCAGGGCTCCGGGCTGCGGCCTTCGGACTGGTAGCTCCAGGACCACTGTGAAGACCTGAGGCCTGCCTTCGCCGCAACCAGTCGGGCCGTCTCCTGCAACTGATCATCGTATGGATCGCCTGCTTTGAGTATGCGCACAGGCAGGCTGTGCGCGCTGAAGACCACATGGACCTTGCTGCGCACGGGTGGCGGCCACCGGTTCAGCCCTATGTGAACACGGGCGGCCAGTGCTTCGATAAACCCCGGAGCGTCGTGATACGAATCAACATGCACGAACGTAATGTCGCCGCGATACTGTTCCAATCCCGCTGCAATCTTCTTCTGGTACTTGGCGATGCTCATGCCGCTGTAGTGGGGAGCCATGACCAGACTCAGGGCGCGCTCAATGCCTGCGTCTACCATGGTCCCGACCGTTTCCTCTATCCATGGAGCCCAGTGGCGCATGCCCAGGTAGTCTGCAAACGTTTCCGAGGGCACCCGCCGATTGATCACCCGCATGGTCTCGCGGATGGCGTCTTGCGTTAGCGGCAACAGCGGACTGGTCCCGCCAATCAGCCGGTAATTGCGTGTAATCTCATCCACCAGGGACGCGGATGTGGTCCGCCCCGCACGGATATCCGCCAAATAGCCCGGGATATCCTCCAGAGTGTCAGGGCCGCCATAGGCCATGAACAGTACGCCGATCGGCTTCTTCATGTGCTACGGGCCGTTGCACTGTGTACGTAGTCGACCAGTCGGCGCACATTATCAACGGGTGTCTCTGGCAGAATGCCGTGACCCAGGTTGAAGATGTGTCCCCTAGTGCCGGCCCGCGCCAGTACAGCGTCGATATGCGCCTTGAGCTCCCGCCATGGTCCGAACAAGGTCAGTGGGTCCAGGTTGCCCATCACAGAGCGCTGCGCGGCTCTCCGAGCCTGGTCGAGTCCTACGCGCCAATCCACACCCAGCACATCGCCGCCGACTTCGGCAAGCATGTGAAGGTAGGTGCCCGTGCCCGTGCTGAAGTGAATGACCGGAACCTTCAGCGCCGCCAGCCTGGCAAACAGCACCCGGCTGTACGGCTGCACGTACCGCGCGTAATCATCCGGCCCCAGCGCGCCGGCCCAGGAGTCGAAGACCTGCACGCAGTCGGCGCCCGCCTTCACCTGTGCCGCCAAGAGATCGGCCACCACGGCAACGAGCTTTGTGAGCAGCCGGTCCCAAGCGGCCGGTTCTGTGTACATGAGGGCTTTGGTGCGCCGAAAATGGCGCGTGCTGCCACCTTCGATGGCGTAACTCGCCAGCGTGAAGGGTGCGCCCGCGAAGCCAATGAGCGGGACGCTGAGGGCGGGCTTGACGCGCGCGATGGTGGCCAGCACCTCGGGCATGGCTTCCGCGGCAGGCGGCACGCGCAGGCGGTCAATCTGCTTGGTCGTTCGCAGCGGTGCGCTTAGACGCGGTCCGACGCCTGGCACGAACTCCAGTGCCATGCCCATCCCCATTAGAGGCGGCAGTATGTCCGAAAACACAATGGCCGCGTCCAGATCAAACGTCTGGAGGGGAAGAAGCGTGATTTCTGCAGACAGGTCCGGGTCGCGCAACGCCTCCAGCATCGTGCGTCCCTCGCGCAGCGCCCTGTACGCAGGCAGGTAGCGCCCCGCCTGTCGCATGATCCAGACCGGCGTGTACGGCACAGCCTCCCCGCGGCAAGCCCGAATCAACAGGTCGTTCATCCGCCGGACTGCCATAACACGCGTCCCACAAAGAACGGACCCATCTGACTCAGGTAGCGTGCCGTTTGGCGCGACTGCCGCATGCGCTGCACGATAGCCGAAAGCGGATACAGCGCCTTGCCCAAAAGGCCCACCACAAAATCGTTGTCATGGGTGTCCAGCCCGTGACATGCCAGGCGTATGTCATGCACATGGTCGGCCTTGCCATAGGCATGGCCGATGCCGCCGTGCTCCATCAGGATGGTGCGGCGCTCCTTGGCATTGAGTTCCTCAAAGCTGCCCGTCCGGCGCAGCGGATACCAGAGAGCCCACGGCCAGTCCGGGTTGAGTACATACCGCTTGGGGCGATTCAGCAGCACTTCCTCCAGATCATCTTCGTAGCCGATGGCGTACGTGCGCCCAAAGAGCGTATGGGACGGACGATACTGGAGGTCTGCAAACGGACCCTCATGCAAGAATGATCGGAGCGTCGTTGCAAAGTACGCGGCATCCTCGTGCATCGCCAGGAGGCCTATGCTGTACGGATCCAGCATGTTGGCGTAGAGCGCGCCGCGCACGCCCGCCTCTTCGCAGCACGCAATGACCGCCTGGACGCTTTTGCAGTCGCCGAAGACATGCAACTGCATGTAGAGGCGCGTATCCAGGTAGATCGTCTTCCCGGACGCGTCGCGGCCCCGTTCCCTGAGGTCTATGCCCGAAGGCCGCTGCTCTTGAATGTCAAGCGCCATTGGTATCAGGCACCCAGCCAGGATGCCGCTTCTATTGCATGATACGTTATGATGCGATCCGCGCCTGCACGCTTGATGCTGGTCAGCACTTCCAGAACAGCCGACTTCTCGTCCGCCAGGCCGAGCTGCGCCGCCGCCTTCACCATGGCGTATTCTCCGCTGACATTGTAGGCCCATAGTGGCATGTCCGGCACTTGCGCCCGTACGCGGCAGATCACATCAAGGCACGCCAAAGCGGGCTTCACCATAATCATGTCGGCTCCTTCCTGCACGTCCAGCGCCACCTCGCGCAGCGCTTCGCGCACATTGGCCGGGTCCATCTGGTACGTCTTGCGATTTCCAAACTGCGGTGCCCCGCTCGCCGCGTCCCTGAACGGCCCGTAGAATGCTGACGCGTACTTGGCGCTGTAGGAGAGCACCGCTACATCTTCGAAGCCCCCTTCATCCAGGCCGGAGCGAATCGCCACCACCATGCGGTCCATCATGCCGCTCGGAGCCACGATGTCCGCCCCCGCCGCCGCATGCATGGTCGCCATCCGCGCGAGCCGTGGGAGCGTCGCGTCGTTGCTTATGGTGTGGCCATCCAGCACGCCGCAATGCCCGTGATCCGTGTAGGAGCACAGGCATACGTCCGTGATCACCACCAACCCAGGCACCTCCTCCTTAACGGCCGCGATGGCCTGAGCAACGGGGCCATGCGGGTCTACTGCGCCGCTAGCCTCCGCATCCTTGCGTGTCGGGATGCCAAAGAGCAGCACACCCGCAATGCCAAGTGCCGCGGCTTCTCGGGCCTCTTGCACACATCCCTTAACATCCAAACGGCTTATGCCCGGCATCGTGGGTATCGGTCCGGTGTCGCCGTGCGTCACGAAGAGCGGCAGTATGAAGTCGGCCGGAGCGAGGCTGGTTTCGCGCACCAGGCGGCGCATTGCAGGCGTACGCCGCAAGCGCCGCGGGCGTGGGTACGGGCCTTCAAGCATAATGCGTCTTTATAGCATCAACAAGCCCTTCGATGGTATAGTCTTTGGCCACCGCACGCACGCGGAATCCCAGCGCTTCCGCGGCGCTGGCGGTGATTGGGCCAATGCAAACCGCGTCCGTCGGGACGGCGCCCACAAGTTGCGCGAAGGCGCGCACGGTCGATGCGCTCGTGAATGTGAGGACATCAACGCCGGCCGCAACGTCTTCGAAGGCAGCATGTGTTGGCCTGTTGACCTCCGCGGCATACACCGGGACTTCGTCCACCTCGGCCCCGCGCGCGCGAAGGATTCCCCGAAGCGCGGGGCGCGCCCCTTGTGCCCGCAGGAGCAAGATGCGGCCGCTGTCAATGCCATCCGCAATGCGCTCCGCTCGATACTCTTCAGGCATGTAGCGCACCGCCACGCCGCGGCGTTCCAGTGCGGCGCGCGTCGCGGGTCCGATCGCCGCCACCTTCACCGATACGGGCCAGGTGCCGCCTGCTTCGTCCAGCACATATCGAACCCCGTTGACACTGGTGAAAACCACCCAGTCGTACGACAAGAGATGCACCAGTGCTGATCGCAAAGGTGCCTTGTCGGCCGCTGGCACCAGCCGAATCGTCGGAAATCGAACGGGGACCGCCCCTGCGCCACGCAGAAGCCTGCACAGCGATTCGACCTGCGGTTCCGGTCGTGTCACGACCACCCGCTTGTTTACCAGGGGATTAGCACCCATGGAGCACTGTGTTTGCACCCTGGCTTAGTGCCCGCTGGGCCAGTCGGATGCCGAGCGACCGGGGATCATGGCCTTCGTCCTGCACGCGTATCACGCTGCTGCCATCCGTAGAAGCTACCATGCCTTGCATGCGAATAGGACCGTTAGTCGATGTCTGCGCAAAGGCCGCCACCGGCGCAGCACAGCCCCCGCCCAGCGCCGCGAGAAAGCTTCGTTCGGCGGTCGTAGCCCTGCGCGTTTTGGGACAATCTACGGCTTTTAGGAAGGCTGCAATCTCGTCGGCGGCTGCCCTGCACTGCACGGCCAGCGCGCCTTGCCCAGGAGCCGGCAGCATTACGCTGAGCGGAAGCAACGCTCGTTCTTCGTGCGGAATGTCCAAGCGGCGCAGTCCTGCCTGTGCCAGCACGATCCCGTCCACCGCGCCGGCCTTAAGCTTCCGCAGGCGCGTGCCGACATTGCCTCGCATGGGCACTACGGCTATGTCGGGGCGAAAGGCCTTCAGCTGTGCACGGCGCCGCAGGCTGGAGGTACCGATGCGCGCGCCGGCGGGCAGGGCGCTGAGAGTCCAAGGCGACATCAGCACATCCCGCGCGGTAGAACGGTCCAGAACGGCACCCAGGGTAACCCGCGGGTTCGAATCGATGGGCAGGTCCTTCAGGGAGTGCACCGCTATGTCAACGTCGCCGAGCACGACGGCTTCTTCCAGGGCCGACGTAAAAAGTCCCTTGCCGCCGCGCAGCGGGCCGCTGTGCTGGTCGCCCTCGGCGGTAATGCATACTTCTATGATCTTCAGGCTGGGCCAAGCCTCCCGCAGCCGGTCGGATACGATTTCAGTCTGCATGCGCGCCAGTGGTGATCGGCGCGTTCCGATTGTCAGGCGCCGCATGCTAGAGGGCAAAGAGCGCCTCGATCAGAGCGGCTTCGTCGCCAGCATCCTTGGCCGCGGCGCGCTCGCGCAGCCGCGTGGTAGGCTCATGCAGGATCTTGTTGACCAGCGCCTGTGAGAAGTAGCGCAGCTGGGCTGCGTCGTCAGCGCTCAGTCCGTTCATATAGCCCATGGTGCGGCTGAGCTCTTCCTGGCGAATGGCTTCCGCCTTGCGGCGCAGGCGGCGGATGACCGGCTCTACTGTTTGCACCCTGAGTCGCCCCTGGAGCGTCGCCATTTCACTTTCCACGATAACTTCGGCCTTCGGCACTTCCGCGCGGCGCAGCCCCAGCGAGGCATCGACGCCGTCGCGCAAGCTGTCAATATCGTAGAGCTGAACCCCCGGCAGGCGCTGCACGCTGGCGTCCACATTGCGCGGCACGGCAAGGTCAAGGATGAGCAGTGGGTCTTGGCGGCCGTTGATGTGGGATTCATCGAGCAGCACGCCATGGCCACGCGCCGTGCTGAAAACCACCTCTACTTGCTTCAGCGCCGCTTCCATTGCATCCAGCGCATGCGCCTGTGCGCCTATCGATTCCGCCAGCGCCGCTGCGTGCGACTGGGTTCGGTTCACCAGCGACAGCTGCGTTGCCCCGGCGCCGCACAGAATCTTGGCTACCAGGCGTCCCATCACGCCCGTGCCGATGATGGCGATGCGGCGCTCCGACAGGGGTCCCAGTCGCTGCGCGGCAAGGTCTACCGCTACGGAAGCGACGCTTGCGGGACTGCGCGCCAGTGCGGTTTCCTGGCGCACGCGTGCACCAGTCCGGAGCGCGGCGTGGAATACAGAAGAGAGCAGCGGGCTGGCGCACCCCAGTGATTCGGATTGTCTGAGGCATTCCTGCACCTGCCCCTGAATCTGAGGTTCACCGAGCACCATGGAATCAAGCCCGGAAGCCACGCGCGCTAGGTGATCTGCTGCGTCCATGCCCGCATGACGGTACACATACAACGCTGCGCCGGCCAGGTACTGGCCATGGTTTGGGGGCAGCAGTCCCTCCACCACTGTGCGGAGCGAGCGGTCGTCTCCGGCCCCTTGCTCGACGTAGAACTCCAGGCGGTTGCAGGTAGACAGCAGGGCGAACCCTTCCAGCGCACCTGTCCGCGCGTGCATGCGTGCCTGGGCCGCGGGCGAAAGGCACAGCGCCTCCCGCACAGCTACGGGGGCGTCGTGATGACTCAGTCCCAAACACCCAAATCGCGCAATCATCACTGCAAGATCATTTAGCACTATAAGAAAAGAAGCGTCCGACATCAATTCAAATCGTTCGGCATTTCTTCATAGGGCGGCGCATGCCCACTGGCCGCGCGCGGCCGGTGCCAGCTGCTTCGCGCACAGTCCCTTGGATGGGCCCCGCAGCGGCAGGCGGGCAGAGACGTTGACGCCAGATGTGCACACCGCGTCGGGCCCAGGGCCTCAGTCTCTCGTGGCACCGCTTGGCGCGCGACGTTAGAGCTGCGGACGAAACAGCGTCTTGATGCCGCGCTGGGTGCGAAACGTTTCAAAGGCCGCCTCCCAGTCCGCCAGCGCATAGTCATGCGTGATGAGCGGCCTTACGACCACCGTGCCGTCCGCAAGCAGCTGTACGGCCCGGAGCCAGGACTCGGGTGTGCTGGCGTTACTTCCGGTGACCACCAGCTCCTTGTAGCACACCTGGTCCAGGTCCCACTGAATGGGTCCTCCGAACAGGCCCACTTGGACATACCGCCCGCGGCGGCGCACCAGCCGCAGCAGCTGCGCGGCGGCGGGGCCTGCTCCCGAGCATTCGTACACCACATCCGCGCCCAGCGCGCCATGGGTTACATCCTCGATAAGGGGCAGCGGGTCGCGCGTATTGACGTTGAAGATGTGATCTGCGCCGAGCGCTTCTGCCACCGACAGACGCCGCGCATCTGCATCGGTGCCCAGCATCACAACCTGCGCACCCGCCGCCTTGACCAGCTGCAGCGTCAAGAGTCCCATGGTGCCGGGACCCGCAATCACCGCGACCTCCCCTGCGCGCGGGGGTACGCTACAAAGCTGCACGCCCTGCACCGCACAAGCCAGCGGCTCTGTAAGCGCACCTTCCCGATAGGATATGTGTGCGGGCAGGCGGTGGAGGCTGGCCGCAGGTACCACCACATATTCGGCGAATCCCCCATTGACGGCGGAGCCGATAGAGTACCGGTCCAGGCAGAGGTTACAATGTCCGGCTCTGCAGTAGCGACACCGGGTGCAGGTTGCATAGTAGGTTTCGGTGGTTACACGATCACCCAGTGCTACGCCGCGCACCCGTTCTCCAAGACCAACCACTTCGCCGCAGACTTCATGCCCCAATGCGACGGGCGGCCGCGACTTGAACTCGTCCAGCCAGATGTGTATATCCGTGCCGCAGATTCCCGCTGCATGCACCTTCAGCTTGACCTCTTCGGTACCCGGCTCCGGCTCGTCGATCTCCTGCAGCATTATCTGCCCAACGCCGGGCGCTACCTTCATTACTGCTTTCATGGGGTTCTTTATGCTACTGTACGTGCCCGCGCGCATCCACGCGCCAGGTGTTTAGGACTTCATCTCCATCGACAAGGTAGGCCTCATCCTGCGTGTTGACGACTACACATGCGTGGTTGGGCACTACGCGCACACGGTCACCGACGGTCAACGTGCTGCCCCCACGCACAGCGCCCCATCCGTGTTCCTCGCTCAGATTGGCTAGGCGCGCATGCGGGTGCGGAGCCATGGTCCTGGCGTGGTACAGGAGCTGTCCGTATGTGTCGGACAGCGGCGCACGGTCCGAGGTCAGCACCTTGCGCCCTGCATCGAGGAAGAAGCGCACGGCACCACCTGCACCCCGATGCTGACTCACGACAGTGGTCAGCACAGTCAAAGCACACTGCTTAAAGCTGCAAACGCCCAGGTTTACCTGAGTCATGTCGTTGAAAACGTAATTGCCTGGACGGATCTCTGTGATGCTGAAGCCGTCCCTGTGGGCGTTCCTGAAGACGTTGGCCGACGGCGTGGACCCCACGCTGATGACAAACCGGTCCTGTGTCGCGAGGCCTGCATCGCTGAGCCGCACCGCCACCGACAGCATGCGATCACGCGCTTCGGCCATGACCGTGGCGGCTTGGTGAGGCTGATAGGCGTTCCCCTCATGCGTTAGAATACCGCCAAGTGCAAGGCCGGGCAGGTCCGCCACATGCCGGGCAAACGCCACCAGCGAGGGGTCGTCCCAGGTCCGGCCACAACGGCCGTATCCGGCATCGATCTCCAGCAGCACGCGCACCGTCCGGCCCAGGCCCGCAAAGACAGCAGACGCTTGGCGGGCCCCCTCGAGCGAGTCTATGCAGAACGAGATTCCAGGCGCGAGCGCGGCAATGCGCGCAGACTTTTCCGCTCCTACGACGGTGTATGCGATGCAGATGTCGTCAAATCCCGCTGCCGCAAACACCTCGGCTTCGCCTACCTTTGCAACGGTGATGCCCCGTGCCCCGTGCGACTTTTGCAGCGCGGCTAGCGACAACATCTTGTGCGTCTTGGTATGCGGCCGCAGCGCTACGCCTTCAGCCCGTGCGCGCGCCTGCATCTGTCGACAGTTCGCTTCCAGGCGCTCCTTTTCAATCAGCAGGCATGGCGTACTGAGGTCGTCTATCGTTTTCGGCATGGCGAGTGGAACGGATTCTGGCGTGCATAGATTCTGGCCGCACGCGAATAGGTACGAGCTAACTACTTTGAAACATAAAGTACTTTAAGTGTGTACTACAGGGTATGAATTCAATGCACGAACCAATCCCGCGCGGCGCAAATGGCAGCGAAGACCAGGCTGCGGAGCACCTGCGGTTCATACGCGAGGTGATGGAGCGGACCGCCTCCTTTACGGCGGTTCCAGGCTGGAGCATGTTCTGGGTCGGCCTGATGGCCCTGCCAGCGGCTTTTTTGGCGGCGCGTCAGCCTACGGTGGATCGCTTTCTTCTGGTCTGGCTTTTTGCGCTTGTTGCCGCGCTCGCCGTCGGCGTTACAGGGCTTAGGCGCAAGGCGCACCGGAGCGGCGTGTCTCTGCGCTCCGGGCCGGGTCGCAAGTACATTCTGAACATGGCACCGCCGCTGGTGGCCGGTATCGTCCTCACCGTGGCTTTGTGGCAGCGGGGCGATGCCGAAATGCTCGCGGCCATCTGGCTGCTGCTCTACGGTGCGGGCACCATCACGGGCGGTGGCAACTCGGTGGGCCTTATTCCGGTTTTGGGGCTTCTGTTCATGGCGCTCGGTGTCCTGGCGTTGCTGTTGCCGCTGGATCACTGGATGCTGGCTACCGGGTTTGGAGGGCTTCATATCGGTTTTGGCCTTGCTATTGCCCGGAAGTATGGCGGATAGCGCGGTGCAGCTCATAGCACGGACTACCGCGGCGCTGAGCACGCGTCCAGACCCGCTGATTCACGGCCGCATCCGGCTGGGCATTGTGAGCGCCCTGGCTGCGGGCGAGCGGCTTAGCTTCCGCGACCTGAAGAATCTGTTGGCCACCACCGATGGAAACCTCAGTGTCCATGCGCGCAAGCTGGAAACCGCTGGCTACATCGAATGCCTTAAGTCCTTTGCTGGCCGCATGCCCAGGACTGAATACTGCCTTACGCGCAAGGGTCGGGAGGCGCTCATCAAGTACTTGAACCAAATGGAACAGATGCTGGCGCTTGCCCGCCAGGTCTACTAGCCATGCTTCAGCTTTTTCTTCGACTGTCTGGCAGCGCCGCCTGCTGCATCACCGGTGTAGCGGCGCTCCTTGTGCTCTTCTTCCTTACGGTCGATCCGGCGCAGACCTGGGTCGCACCACGCTTGGGAGCAGCCCTCTTCATCCTGGCGATGAGCGGTACGGCCTTGGTGCGATTACAGCGTCCGCTCCCGCGCGCCGACATGCTGTTCTTCTTGGGGTCTGCAACGCTCGTCGCCTTGGGTGCCGCGGGGGCTGCACACAGCTACCTCATGGGACGCGCCACGGGTGACTTCGAGTACTGGGCCCTGATGATTTGTTTGATCCTGGCAGCGCAGGGCATTATCACGCTGTTTCATCTCTATTTGTACCGTAATGCAACCCACAAATAACAGAGCGCCGCAGTCCAGACTCCATGTGGCCATCATCATGGATGGTAACGGCCGCTGGGCCAATGATCGAGGGCTGCCCCGCACCGCCGGCCATATCGCTGGCGTTAATGCCGTGCGCACCGTAGTGGAAACTGCTGCGCGCCGCAATATCGGCACGCTCACGCTGTACACGTTTTCTTCCGGCAATTGGAACCGGCCGCGCTCCGAGGTTTCGGCCATCATGCAACTCTTGGTCAATCGTTTGCCTGCGGAGTCCCGAAGGCTTGCGCAGGAGGGCATCAGGCTCAGCGTTGTGGGCAGGCGTGACCGGCTTGCGGATAACGTGTTGCGGGCCATCAAAGACGCAGAGGCGGTCACCCGCGCCGGGACTTCTATGCATTTGTGCCTGGCGGTGGACTACTCAGCCCGGTACGCTTTGGCGCGCGCCGCGCGGCACCTCGCCGACCAGCACCATGCCAATGGCGTGGGAGAAAGCCGCGCGGACACCTTCCAGCGTGCTATAGCCGGAGCCTACCAGGTTGACACCGTTGTGCCGGATGTGGACCTACTCATTCGGACGGGCGGAGAGCAGCGCCTGAGCGACTTCCTGCTCTGGGAGTGCGCGTATGCAGAGCTATACTTCACGCCCTGCCAGTGGCCTGACTTTGACGACACGGCACTTGATGAAGCCCTGACAGCCTTCTGCGGCAGGCAGCGCCGCTTCGGCGGCGTCGTGCAGAATAGCACCACTAGGCGCAGCCTCGCTGCGACGCCGTACGGCGTCATGGATTAGCTGCCCGTGGGCACACCGAGGAACTGGGAGTGAACGGGCAAGGCGCGCGGGGTGCAAGCCCGCGCTTAGCTGAACCAAAGGCCCCTGGCAAACGTCAGATGCTCGACCGCGAGTTTTCAGCTCTTGAAGAAAAGACGGCGGTATTGCATCAGCCATGGAGGAACCGATGACCCTTGAGAACACGGACTCCAAGCCTGCTGGTGCCGTGACCAGTGGATCGGAGAAAGAACCGTTCCGCTACGGATCGTGGCATGTCTGATTATGTGGCACAGCGCCCTGTTTCCAAGCTGCCCGAGGCAATCATCCAGGAGGTCTCAGTTCGGCGACGCAGGGTCATGAAGGTCTTGGCCAATCGCTGAGGCCACTACCGAATCATGTGGGCCGATGCAATCTGTGCCCATGACGAAGTGCTTCTGTCTGGCGGCGCCGTAGGAATCCTCAACCGATCCGGCGTCGAGTCCGCGATCGCAAGGTCCTATCACGGCTACTACCCGCGGATCCACCGCGTATCCAACAAAAAGCGTCGGCTGGGTCCACAGCATCGTTTCCAATCACGGCTTTGTAGACGGCAACAAGCGGACGGCTGCCTACCTGTGAGCACGCAATTGGGCCAGCATAGGCATGCACCGCCCCATTTGCACCCACACTCCGACGCTGATTGTGAACGGTGCAGTGTATCCGGGATTCATGAGTGTAGATGAATTGGATGACATTGTCCATAAAGCGCTTAAGGATGCCGACTGATCTCGGTTGCACGCAGGCGATCAGTGTGTGGCGCTACGCGCACGCAAGCTCCTAACGATGCCATCGGGAAGTACCTCGGGCTGATGAACGCTATTTGGCCATGCTGTTCATCAGGCTTGCTCTCGCCAATCCTCCAGACCCATGTGCACCGACAGAATCATATGCACGCTATTTTGTATCTTGAGCGCAGAACCAGCCTCAACAGGCAGCACCATGAAGAACATTCTTGTACTTATCTTGGCGACGACCGTAATAGGACTGGGGGCATGCACGCTGTCTTCCCAGATTGCTGATGCCCCGTCAGGCAAGGCGATCTGCTCACTCGGCAGCGACCTGAGGTGCTCGGGCACTGAGTCATGCACCATAGATGTAGATGCCGTTGCATGCACCGCCTGTTCGATAGTGGATGGGGAGTTGGATTGTGAGACTGTGTCTCTCAAAAATTAACTATTTCCAGCAGAGACCAGATCATTGTAGCACGCGGCTAGTGGCTATAACGGAATGCATCCACGCATTCGTTTCAGCTCGAGGGGCTCACTAGGGGTCTGCGCTGCAGAAATCGGTGGCACGCCTGCGTGGGGAATGGCTGTGCAGATCATCGTTTTGAAAGCCAAGAGTGGGGATTGTTGTTTGTAATGAGGAGTATAGTAGTCGGAAATGGGTCACGGTTGGGAATTCCAAGTCGGGTAAGTTTCTTGCAATGCAGGCTCCTAGAGCTAGGAGCGGGTGGGGCGTCAGGGAGTCGGACAGGTGGCTCGCACCTGCGGCAGCGCGCGAAAAGGGTTGTTCGGCCGCCTGTTAGCATCAGAAACGCCCTGTGGGTGTCGCACAAGCCCTTCCGGGGCTAAGCACGCTTCCCCGCAGCGGGCGGTGGAATCTGCTCTCCAGCAAATTGCGACTCAGCGGCGACAGTTTGCCTGCCACCCAGAAAGCCCGGCAGGCTCCTGGCTGCTACAAATTGATTTGCCATCATCCCGCCCGACAAGCTATTCTTCAATCTTATACGCTGCGATAAACGTCGCACCAGATTCGCTACTGCCGGTTCCATAAGCTATGCCATTCTTGATTGCGTACAGGCGCACGCTTGCAGCCAAGACAGCGTTAGCTACCAATTTGCCTTTCTTATTAAAGAGAGACCACGCTCCTGATGGAGCCCCCCCCCCCCTCCCCAATGTGCTGGACCCAAATTCGCCCCCTGTCGTCAACTACAAATGTCCTGTACGCCGGCATGGTCGCGGGTAGGACATGCGTCAAAAGGAAACGCTTGGCATCAGGCGACAGTTTATCAGTGTAAGTTCTGATATCCTCACGGGTTACAGGCACAGCCTGATGATCGTATCGGATTGATCCCTGGGTGTGACCCTCTACGGTGGTCATCCGAATGTCTATTGCGTCATTCAGTCCTGAATACACCAGCCCGTCCGCGCCAAGGCGGTACTGATATCTGTGTCCAAATGGGACCAGCAAGGCGTAGCGGCGAGAAACGAAGAAGTCCCAGTCTGGCAGGCTCACCACGGGCTTCCCCATCACTGCTCCCTGTCTGCTCACGAGGTTGACACTGGCATACCGGTCATTTGTGGCCTCACCAGGATACACCGGAAACTTATAGACGATGAGAAATCCGCTATTCACCACTCCCAGCAGTTCCGTGGGCTCGCTCAGTCCAGCTTCTTCAATACTGAAGCTGTATGCAAACCGGTACGTTCCTGGCGCAAAGACTGATAGACGGTAGATGTCACTGTCAAAGACATAGATTGAATCGCCCGGTCCAACATATAGGCCGGAGATGTCCTCGAATTCGCCAGGGCCCACTCCCGTCGTACCAATAACGCCGTCAAGCTCACCCGAGCCGGAGAGTATGTATACGCTGTTGGCCATCCCATCCGCAGTGAAAACCTGACCGCTTGCATTAACATCGAGTGCTGCAACATACCCGAACAGGAGGCCGGCACTCTCATCATCTCCGACGCGAAAGATCTCCGACAGCTCCAACCGTGCGGGTGCCTCAGTGTCCTGCGACGCAGCAACCCCGACGGTGCACATGACTAGGGCCGTACTAAACGCGATCCGAGCCAGCATGGACGCTGACCCGTACAACAGACTCCCAAAGAATGCGAGGAAGCAGCGTGGTGTAGCCCTTCGGCCTGACACTGTCGTGAGCCACAGACGGCGAGCGGAGAAGTGGGCTATGAACAACTTGTCGCGTGGTTCAAGCACGATTGAAATCGGTTACGAGCGCACAACCGCATCCTTCCGCTCCGGGAACCGGGTCGGCAGATGACTAATGGATCAGTTCCTGGCCGAACGCCCGAGGATCCGTTGCGACAAGACTAGGCAATCATATCGCGCCGACGTCACGACGGCTCTTGAGATACGTTTAATGGGGTGGTTGACACCCACACCGGCTGGATCGTTTGCATGACAACGCATAAAGCGCACGCCTGCACAGCAAGGCAGCAAACGGGCCACTGACATATGCACGACAAGGGTCGCGGCATGTGTGCGACAGAGCTGCCGCTAGTGCTGCCGCTAGTTTTCTATGCGGCAACAGCGTCTCGGCAACAGCATCCGGAGTAGCGCTGCGCTGATGCTGCGCACTAATTGCAGCCAGACGCCCGCACCGCGGAACGCGTGGCAACGCGCGAGGGAAGAATCCGCAAACCTGATTTGACAGTAAGCGAATCGCCCGCATTCCTTGCGTTACGCTCAACAGGCTCGACTCAGGGCATCCGCTGCGCGGCGCGGGTCGGCTGAACAGAAGCCAGAGTCGCCGGGCTGATCCCCACTAAGCGCAGCCTTGATCAGCCGCCACTCCAGGGTGGCGCAACGCCGATGCTGCGCGCGTAGGCGATGGCCTGTCCAAGATGTTCATGGCTGTGGGACCCTAGAATCATGAGAACCTGCAAGCGTGTCATGGTCTGGCCGAAGGCGCTGATTTCTCCACTGAGATCCTCCTCCATTACCGCCTTAACTGCCTGGCGAACATGGATCTGGCCCATTTCAAGATCGGCGATGACATCCGCCTTGGAGGTGATTGCCTGCTCGGCCTCCGGGCCGGCAGGGCGGTCCATTTCATGATTGAAGCCCAAGGCACTAGCTAAACCGATGTTGGCGTTGGTAACGTGAACGAATACTTCGCTTACCGAGCGAATCCCTTCGGCGGGGCGCCAGGCGTACTGCTCTTCCGAGAAGGCACCGGCCAACTGCATGATCTTGTCGGAAGACGCTTCGAAGTCAGCCAGGAAAGCATCGAGATACGCGCTGTTGCTCATGCCCTTATCGCCATCCTGCGCAGAGGCGGGCAGCGCGAGGCAGAGCGCGATGATGATCAGAAACGTGTGACGTAGCTGCATAGGAGGAGTAGTGACTAGTTAGATGGATCCCTACTATACGGATTTCTGGGCTCATTATCAACTCGTCGCCGCGCACGCGATCGGAGTCGCGGCAACGAGGGCTGCTGACTTCTTATAATCTCCTAAACTCATGTTTTACATAGTCTTAAATCTCTTAGTAATTTCGATCTCCTCCTGGATCCGTCGGATGTCACCAGCAGCAGCGCCCCAATCCGCCGCGCATGTCAGTGAAGTGCCGAACTTCCTCGATTCGCAGGTTTCTGTCCAGAACTTTGCGCTCCCGGTACGACAACCACTCTTTAGCACTTGGTAACCGCCAAGTCTGTAATCCCAGACAGCGGCAGGGATGTTGCACCAGAAAGCCTCGCCGTTGAGGTGGACATCCATAGTCGTATTGCCCAGCACTGGTAACGCGTCCCCCATGGCCTTGGATTCCTCCGACAAGTAGGCTCTTTCCGCCAAACCGGTGTCAGAACAGCGTGCTGCGCAAGCCTGTCAGACCGTACCACAGAAGGATGTAAGGCTTTAATGAAAGCGGGTTTCCCCGCCCCAAACGCAGGGAGGATAAATCATCCTAGTCCGTGGGCAATGGTGCCCCAGGGTTTCCCCTGGGGGCACACAGACTGGATGTGCGCGCTAACGCATCCGGCGCCTCATGTTCAGTCCGTGGATGCTGACTTTGAGCCATCCTCGCTCAGCAATCGCGGAACGGTTGGCGAAAACTGTGTTCATCCTACCACGGGATTAGCCTTCATCCGTCGTCGGGCAGGTCGTAATCGGCCAGCGTCACTTCGCCCGTACTGTCCACAACCAGATTGTACCCGTTGGCATGAGTCTCCCCGTTCTCTTCGGTCCATGTCCATGCTCCGTCGCAGTGATTATGCAGGGCTTTCACCCAATCCGCAAATCGCTTCTGGGCTCTCAGGCATCCACCTTGCTCGCTCGCTCGGGGATCCACTCCTGCTGATACTGCCGAAAGCAAGCCCCAGACGGAGTGCGTGTGTGTCCTCTCGAGTCAGGAACCCCCAGTGAATCCCATTGGGCAACCGGCCAATGTCACTGGGCCAAACTCCGAGACAAAAACGCTACGATTGGAGGTGATCAGCGACTCTCCAGGCGTTTCAAGTTGACGAATCAGTGAGAGCAGGTCCTGTGGTGATTCGTCCACCACGGTAGAAGACGACTCGCAGCCGGCTATGATCAGGAGGCCTGCAATCAATAGGCCAGTGACCGTGAAGAAGGTCTTCATGATTCAAGAGTATTTGAGTGAGTGAATGTACTGGCACCGGGTCTGCCGGTCCGCAATACATCGCCTCTCCCTCCCCCTACCCAACAGCAAGGCGCGTCGCCAAGCGGCGCATGAAACCATCCTGCCGAACGCAGGATGGAAAGTCTCACGGTACCAGAGCGCTGGAACAATGTGACAGCAGCGCCGGCAAGAAATAGCTGCCTTCCTTGCAGCAGGCCATCATTGCCTCCTGATCTTCACCCGACCCTCTTCTATACCGCGCCGCATCCAGCTCTGAAAGCGCTCATCCTCCGCCATACCTGCCCTCTTTATCTGATCGTACTTATCGTCGGAAACCACACGCCCGCTGATCGGCGCCGTGATCGGGGGCTGTTCGCCCAGATCAACGGATTCTGCCGCATACACTTCCCCGATCGTTGCATTGGTCACCAAAAGGATGAGTCCCGGCAGGCCACCATACAAGCCCGGCCCCGCCGGCACCGATATCTCGGGTGTAAACCAGGCTTCAACGACCGCGGAATCCACCACCGCCGTTGCCTTCACGACGCGGTGGCCGAGATAGATACGCTCCTCGCCAGGCAAGCGCCAGGATATTACGGGCCGCTCGCCCTCAACGAGGTACATGTCAGCATAGAATTCCCGTGATTCCGTGTACGTGCCGTCTTCGAAGCTGACATACGTCGTATCAATATACTCCCACCCCGTCCGGTCACCGGGCACCACGATCTGATTGACAGCAGGATACATGAGGGAGGATAATGGGCCGAAGACCAACTGCCTGGGCACAGTTGCATGGCTAGGCCCCTGGGTATACTCCGTACCGTCTGCCGCCGCAATCGATTCTTTGATTGGGTCTGGTGCTCCATACAGAATCGGCGAAGTATGGCTATAGCGCACCACCCCTTCTTGCGCTGAGGCAGCAAGTGGCATCAACACAAGAGCGAGCAGGGCAACCGCACGAACAGCGGCAGTATGTATAAGGTGTGTCACCGTCGGCTAATCAGCGAGTCGGTCTTCGCAACTGATGTGTATATCGCCATGTGAGTTTGTATCGACCTCTTCGTTTACCATACAACCTACAGCACAATAAGTTCGCAACCCTCTGTACTAATAAGAAGTGAGACAGAGGCAGCCCCCTGTGCATATATTTCCTTGGACACTTTGGAGTCGGAGTTAGTGAGTTGCGTTATCAGCTGATGGCGCGAAGAGCCAGGCTAGAGGGCAACGTAAC
>LXNJ01000107.1_pt1 | contig 56913 bp, 53 predicted proteins | sample 809081 | NCBI WGS metagenome assembly LXNJ01 (sample SAMN04870510, study PRJNA318959) | sponge metagenome | biome: sponge; feature: marine sponge reef; material: water | host: Petrosia ficiformis | place: Greece: Milos, Mediterranean Sea | collected 2013-05-29 | depth 5-7 m
AAAAAAAGGCGGCGGGGGATTCCGCCCCCGCCGCATGGAAAAGTCGAGCCTTGGATCAGGTGGCCTGCTCCGACGCCTGCATCGCTTCTTCGAGTTGTTCCGGCGTCAGGGGATCGCCCACGCCGATCATCGAATCGCGCGTCACGAGCTGGAAGAGTTGCGCTTCGTTCCAGTCCTCAGTCCCCGCCGGACGCTGGGGGATGATGAGATAGCGGCAATCCGCGTTCGAGTCGATGACGATGAGCTCCACGTCATCGGGCGCATCGAAGCCCATGTCCTTCAAGGTTCCCCTCGGGTCCGACACGGCCTTCGAGCGATAGGGGAAACTCTTGTACCAGGTGGGGGGCTGGCCGAGGATTTGCCTCGGGTAGCACGAACACAGCGTGCACACCACCATGTAGCGGGTCGTGTCGGTATTCTCAAGAGCCACCACGCGGTTGATGCCCGTGGTGTCGACCCCCATCTCGCCGCAGGCGGCGTCCGCGTCCGCAAGGAGCCTCTCCTTGAAGCCCTCATCCACCCAGGCGCGCGCGATGATGCGCGAACCGATGGCGGGGCTCTGGCCGTAAATCTCCTCCACCGCGCGCCGCATCTCGTCGGTCGTGAGAAGGCCCTTCTCTCTGAGGACGTTCATCAGGGCCATCATGCGCACCTGGTAGTAGTCCAGATCGTGCTCGACCTGGGTCACGGCTCCTTCGCGGTAGGCGTCGTCGGACTGCATCCGCGCGTTGTGCGCCCCAGGGTCCTGGCTGTAGGTGTGGGGATGGTCACCGTGATGGTGAACATGTCCGCCGTTGTGGTGATCGTGTGAGTGCGCCATGATGTGCTCCTCGCTCACGGGGGAACCGGTGGATTCGCCTAGACCGGCTCCAGCCAATGTTCATATATTTCGATATAGAGTTTGTCCTGTTTTTTCCCCGCCTCGTGATCCCAGAGATCGTTGATTTCGAACTCCACCCAGTAGAGTTCCCTGAGCGGCAGGCCGTCGCCGCCGTAGGCGAGATTCTCGGGGTTTTTGTATTTGCCGAAATAACGGTTGACGACGCCCGTCTTTCCCTTCACGAAATATGTCGTCCGGTGGTGGCCGTCGGGGTACATCTCCTTGATGCGAACCCTGTCGCCCACGCGGAAGGTGGTTTCCTCCATCGGAACGTCCCCTTTGCAGTTGAATCGACTTGATCTGAAATACTTATTTGAATTTTACACCGCGAAGGCTCTTTGTCCAGCCCCTATTCCGCAAGGCGGTACACACGCTTCGCATTGGTCGTGAGAATCATCTCCTGCTCCGCTTCCGAGAGGCGGTTCAGGCCCGGAATATCCCGCGCGGGCTGGTGATAGCCCATGTCCGCCGGATAGTCCGTGCCGTAGAGAATCCGCTCCGCCCCGAGCGTCTTCGCCGCGAACTCAAAGCAATCCGCGTTGTGGATGATGGTGTCGTAATAGAAACGACCGAAATACTGCTCGGGGTCCTTCGCTCCGTGGACCTTGGGTTCCCTGCGCTCGCCGTAGCCGTGCTGCCAGCGGCCCCGGATCCAGGGCACGAAGCCGCCCACGTGGGAGAGATAGAATTTCAGTTCCGGGAACCTGTCCATCACGCCGCCGAAGATGAGGCACGCCACCGCAACCGTGGTGTCGAGCGGGTTTCCGATAAAATTCCGCAAGTAGAAATCCTGGAGGCGATCTCCACCGCCCAGCACGTTCGTGGGGTGCACGAACACGGGCATATCCAGCGCTTGGGCCTTGGCCCAGAACACGTCCAGGCCCGGATCGTCGAGGTTCTTCCCCGCCACGTTCGAGGCGATCATCACGCCGAGGTGGCCGTTCGCGCTTGCGCGCTCAAGTTCCGCCGCCGCAGCTTCCGGGTCCTGGAGGGGCGCCGTGGCCATGCAGGAGAATTTATCGGGGTACTCCCCCGCCAGCGCGCTCAGGCCGTCGTTCAGCGAAGCGGCCAACTCCTTGTTCGCTTCCGCCTCCAATGTATAGAGCGTCATGGCCGGGCCGATGGAGAGCACCTGATGCGCGACGCCCATCCGCTCCATGTCGGCGAAGCGCGGCTCAAGCTCATAATAAAGGGGCGTGAGCTTGTTCCTGAGTTCCGAATCGCGCCCCAGAACCTTTCCGCGCGTGATGAGCCACTCGCCGTGTTCGTCGGTTTCTATCGACGCCGTGCGGCCGAAGCGGCCCGCGCGCACGTCCGCGATGAACTGCCCGGGATAGATATGTGTATGGGGGTCGATCGCCGTCATCTTTTTCTCTATCTTCTGCCGGGGGGAGGCCCTCCCGGGCCCCCTCACCGCACGTGAATCGAGTCGTATTCGCCGCCGCTGGCTTTTACACGTCCAGCTTGTAGAGCTTCTTCACGTTTCCGTAGAGCATCTGTTCCTGCTCATCCGCCGAGAAGCGTGAAAGCCCCGGAATCTCCTTCGCCCCGGCCAGATAGCCCATGTCGAAGGGATAGTCCGTACCGTAGAGAATCTTGTCCACGCCGAGCGTTTTCACGGCAAACTCGAAGGAATCCGCGTTGTGGATGATGGTGTCGTAATAAATTTTTCCGAAATACTGTTCGGGATCTTTTGCGCCGTGCACCTTGGGTTCCCTGCGCTCGCCGTAGCCGTGCTGCCAGCGGCCCCTGATCCAGGGAACGAAACCGCCCACGTGCGAGACCAGGAACTTGATGTTCGGGAAGCGATCGAACACGCCGCCGAAGATGAGGCAGGCGATGGATATCGTCGTGTCGAGCGGGTTGCCGATGAAGTTCCTCAGGTAATAGTCCTTGAGCCTGTCGTTGACGCCGATGACGTCCACCGGGTGAATGAAAATCGGCACGTCGTGCTCACACGCCTTGGCCCAGACGACGTCGAGCGCGGGGTCATCGAGATTATTTCCCGCGATGTTCGAGCCGATCTGACAGCCCAGATGGCCGTTTTTCACGGCGCGGTCGAGTTCGGCCGCCGCGGCTTCGGGGTCCTGGAGGGGAATCTGCGCCATGCACAGGAAGCGCTCGGGATGTTCTTTCGTGAGCGCGGTGAGCGCATCATTCAGCGATGCGGAGAGTTCCCTGTTCAGGCCTGCGTCGAGCGCGTAGTGCGTCATCGGCGGAACGACGGAGAGAATCTGTATGTCCACGTTCTGGTTGTTGTCCATGTCGCTCAGGCGCATCTCGACGTCATAGGTTTCCTTCGGCAGCGGGTTCTTGTGAATCCGCTCCTCGCCGAGAACGGTGTTTTTCGTGACGAGCAGTTCCCACGGGTCGCCCGCTTCGATGGTGACGGCGTCGCCGAAACGGCCCTGGCGTACGTCTTCGATGAAACTCTCGGGAGCGATGTGGGCATGGGGGTCGATGATCACCTGGACTTCTCCTTATCGGTACGTGAATGAGGATAAACCTGCTTTCGCTCAGAAATAGATTCTTGGAATTTTCGATGGCCGATTATGCACACTTTGCCGCCGCCGCGCCAGAGCGCGGGCCATGATCCCGATTGTTGCGCAGCGCAAGCGAGACGACCTGCCTACCGGTCAGCACAGGTGCTTTAGTCCAGCCCTATCAAAAAGCCTTGTCGATCACGATGCGCACGTTCTTCTCCCCCACCCGCACAGGGCGCGACGTGCGACCTTCGAGATCGCCTGCGCCCGCGGGACCCGCCGAGCCGTCCGCGTCGAGACGCGCCGAGAGCGTAACCATTCCCTCGAACGGCACGCCGGGGATCATCACGTTTCGTTTCGATATCTCGAACTTAAGGGGGAATCGGGGGTTCGCCACCCGCACGACCGCGAGCGGCGGGCCTCCTCCGCTCTTGCGCGCAATCAGGAACAAGACGGGCTTGCCCTGGGCCTTGGCGTGCAAGGCGGGGGCAATCTCTATCGTACCCGATATCACCTCTCCCGCCCCTAGCGTCTGCGCGGGTTTGGGCGCTGCTTCTCCTTTTGCTTCTTGTGAGAGAACGATCTCCACGCCTCGCGCACCCACCTGGACCGGCCCGCGCGCACCGCCGAAAATATCGCCCGGCTGCGTCCCGACTTTTCCGTCCCCATCGAGCTTGGCGATGAGGCGGACCTCACCTGCGAACGCCACCCCCTGGAGCATCACGTTTTGCTCGCTCATGGTGAAATCCAGGGGAAAACCGGGATTCAGAATCCGCATGACCGCCAGGGGCGGGCCGGGTTGCTTCCCGCGCGCGATGATGAAAATCGCCGCCTTGCCCTTCGCCTTTTCCTTAAGTTTGGGGGCGACGCGAACCACGCCGCGAATCGTCTTGCCGCTCCTGGTCGATGGCGCCGCTTCAGGTGACGGGGCAGGTTTGGGTGGAGATTTTTTCACGACCTTCGGAGGCGGAGCGGTGCCGATCTGATCGATCACCACGTCCACGTCTTTCGCGCCCACGGCAACCGGGCCTGAGGCCCGCCCCTCGAAATCGCCCTTGACCAGCGGCCCCGGAACGCCGTCCGCATCGAGGCGGGCGCGCACGCGGACGCGGCCGGCGAACTTCTGCCCGCGAATCATCATGTCGTCTTTCGTGATCACGTATTGGTAAGGAAACCGCGTCTCCACGAGGCGCTGCACCGCCAGCGGCGGTCCGCCTCCCTCGCGCTCCAAAATAATGAACAACGTGCGCGTGCGCCATGCCTTTACGGGCAGCTTCGCGCTCATCCGAATGGTGCCCGAAACGGATTCTTCCGGCGGGCCGAGTTCGGGAAGGAGATCGCAACCACTCAGCATCACGGAGAGACAAATCGCCGTGAGAGCGACGCAAGAATTTTTGAATATGCGCTTCATGGGCATTCCCGTGGTGAATTCGCTTGCAGAAAGGCTTCCACCTCACTCAGGCGGGGGAGCGCGGCCCTTCCCCCGAGGGCGGTGCAGTTCATCGCGGCGACCGCGTTTGCGAAGCGCAACGTATCCTCAAGGCCCATCTTTCGCAATACGCCGTAGAGGAAAGCGCCATGAAACGCATCGCCCGCCCCGGTGGTGTCGAGAACGTCCACATGAAAACCCGGCGATTCGTAATACCGCGTCCCGTCGTATGCGAGCGCGCCGCGAGCGCCGAGGGTGACGCCCACCACCCTGGGCCCCATCGCGTGAAGCAGGCTTAAACTCTCGCGGTGATCGGAAACGCCGGTGAACAGCGCAGGAAAATCTTCCGCCGCGATCAGGTAATCCGTGAGTCCGATGAGGCCTTCGATTCCCTCGGGCGCACGCTCGGCATCCAGGAACACGGGGGCACCCTCCTCTCTCGCCCACCGCGCAGCTGCAATTTCCGCCTCGACATGGTGGCCATCCAGATGCAGGGCGCGGCCTGCTCGCACAACCTCCTCACGCACGTCTTCGCGGGCCAGGGAAACCTCGCGCCGCCAGAGAATCGTCCGCGAACCCTTCTCCTCCCCGTCGCCTTCTCGCTGCACGATGATGAGGGCGAACTGGCTCGCACGTCCATTTTGCGTGACGACACCTTCCACGTTCACCCCCTCGCTCTCCAGACTCGCAAGGGAAAACGCGCCCGCCTCGTCGTCGCCCACCGCGCCGATGTAGGCCGCGCGCATGCCCAGGCGCGCCAGCGCCGCCATGGCCGTCGCCGCCTGCCCGCCGCCCGCGCGCGCCATTTCCAGAATGCCGCTCTTGGTGTTCGCTGTTGGATATTCACGCACCACACAGAACTGATCGGCCGAGTTCAGGCCGATTCCCACGGCGTCGAATCTTTTCTGCGTCATGAAAGGAAGTTTCCGCTTCAGATGAATTCGCGCTGGCGGACACCTTCGGGGTCTGCGGCGTGGAGCGCGGCGCGTTCTGCATCCGTGGGTTCGGGCGTGGCGGGAGTCTGTTCCAGATCGCCCAGGTCGAATCCCGTGGCGGCGCGCAAGGCATCCGCCGTCACCCCCTGGTGAATCGACTTGACCCTGAGGCGGCCCTCAGCCTTTTCAAAAATACACAAAGGTGTCACCACCGCTTCCACGTTGCCCGAAGCCGTCACGAAATCGCATCGCTCGGGAAAGCTCCTCGCGTCGTGAACCGTCCGCCAGAGCACGGTGCGCCCCGCCGTGGGCAGAATGTGCGCGCTGCCCGCACCGCCCGGAAGGCGCACCTTGGGCGACGCCGGGTCCCCGATGAAGGAGAGGTTCATGTCGCCGCGCGTGTCGATTTGCGCGCCTCCGAGAAACGCCAGGTCGAGCTTGCCGCGTGCGGAGAGATCGAAAATTTCCGTGAGGGTGAAATACGAAAGCGCCCCCTCCATGAGCTGCCTTGCCACGGTGGAGCCGGGAAGATGAGAGGGCTTGGGGTCCACGCCGCCCGGTATGTTCAGATAGGTCAGGTTCGGCGCATGGGTGTTCCGCGCCATGACGACCGCCGCCATCGGCAGCGGCGAGGCCACCCCGTGGAACACGAGTTCCCCGTCACGAATGAATCTCGAGAGAAAAACCGCCATCCTGTCTGCGGCGGCGCGCACATCCTCGGCCGCGCCTTCGTGCAAGGCGACGCTCATGCAACGCTCCCCGAGGCCGCCGCGCTGCCCGCATGATCGCGCTCCTCCCAGGCATCCAGATGAGCGCGCAGGGATTCCGCACCGGATGCCGAATCGAGGTATGCGCCCACGGCGTCCTCGTCGATATCGTAGAACGGATGGCACCCCCCGGGCCGCGCGCCCCCCGGCGCGTGCACGACCGCCTGTACCATGAAGGCGGGAACCGCCGTTCTGTCGGGTTTCTCGACGAAGAACGCCGTCTCCTCGATGCGCTCCGCCGTCAGGATCACCGACTCGGCCGCCCGGGACATCAGCACGTCCTCGAACGCGCCGCCATCTATCCGCGCGTTTCCCTCGGAATCTGCGTACGTCACGTGGAGCACGGCGAACCGGGGCCTGATCCGGGGAACCATATAGGTCGACTCGCCCGTGTACGGGTCTTTCACCTGCCGGAAACCCGTAAGCGCCGCCACGTCGCTCCCGTCCAGACCCGCCACGGGCTGACTCGGAAGACCGTATGCGGAGGCCCTGAGACCCGCGATGACCGTGGAGCAGGCGTGTTCGACCGCCTGCACGCGGCCTTCCTCCACGCTGCGGCGGTAGGAGGGCGCCAAGCCGAAGAGGTTTTCGAAGCCCACATAACCCGTCTGCGTCTGCGCTACGGCCCCCGCCGCGCATAGCAAATCGACATCGTAGGCGCCGGCCGTCTTAACGAGGCGCAAATTCTCCCGCCCCCGGCGGGCGAGTTCGCGGACGAAAGCGGCGGGAATTCTCGTGAGCGAGTTTCCGCCCAGGGCGAGCATATCCCCGTCCTGCACGAGGGCCGCCGCTTGCGTGAGGGACATGATTTTGCCTGCCATCGATTTCTCCTCATCGAGATGAACGCTCCCGTGATTATCCCCCAGAGGCGCGCACCCCTCAAGGCGGACGAACCGATAAGCCGTGAAGTTCAAGTATAAGGGGTTGAATTAACGGGCGGATCATACGGGAAATGAAGTCGAGGTGGAACAAATATGCTCTTGAAGTGAAAATGTTGTTTCTACGCAAGAGAACGACCATTCACGGAATCCCTTCTATAATCTTCCCGGGTTTTCTCGCAAACAAGACTTCATCCCGGAATCCATGGAAGTTCTTTCTTTTGTTTCAATTGCAGTCTGCGTCCGTGAATTTGCTTCGATATCTCTCGTCCATCGCTTTTCCTCTAAACGAATGACCCCCGAAACCAATCGCCTCGGTGAGGGTTTTTTCTTCACTCTGGACAGATTATCGCTCCCGTGAGTAGAATGAATTTTCATGCTACGGCAACGTGGGAACACGGGGCATGCTAGGGAGGTTTTGATGCAGCGCTCTTTTGCGCCAGGTCCCAAATCCAGGTTCATCTGGCTGGCTTTGATTGCCGTCTCGTTGTTCGCGCCGATCTACGCCTCCGGAGCGCGAGCGGCCACGCCGTTGGAGACAGGGAAGCGAGCGGCATCCGTTGTCGGGTCGCCGACGAGCCCCATGACAACGCCGCTCATCCCCCGCAGGCTGCTGTTCGGCAACCCGGACAAGATAAACGTCACGATCAGCCCGGACGGGCGGTTCCTCGCCTACGCCGCCCCGGTGGAAAGGGAGTTCGCCGTCTGGGTAGGGCCTATAGACGACCCGGCGGCGGCCCGGCCCGTTACCCGGCGCGCGTACGGGGGTGTCGCCCACTACTTCTGGACCCACACCGGCAATCACATCGCCTATCTCCGGGACCGCTACGGCGATGAGAGAGCACATTTGTTTTCCGTCGCCCTGGATACCGGCGAAATCTGGGATTTGACCCCGACAGCAGGGGTTCAGGCCCGCATCTACGGGATCAGCCACAAATTTCCCGACGAGTTGCTGGTGGGCCTCAACAACCGTGACCCCAGGTACCACGAAATCTACCGGATCAATATCAATACCGGGGAAAGGCGGCTGGTGCAAAAGAACGGCCGCTTCTCCGGCTTCATCACCGACGAGGATTTCAACGTCCGCTTCGCCAACCGTACCACCAGGGACGGGGGCTCCGAAATACTCCGCCCCACAGCCGCAGGCGGCTGGGAGCCGTTTGCCAAAATTCCACTGGCAGACGTCAAGACCAGCGGGTTCTTCGGGTTCGACCGGACGGGGCGGGTATTGTATCTGGCGGACAGCCGGGGGCGGGACACCTCCGCCCTGACGGCACTCAATCTGGACACCGGGGAGCAGAGCGTCATCGCAGCCGACGCGAGGGCCGATGCGGGCGGCGTGATGGTACACCCCACGAAAAGGACTCTCCAAGCCGTCTCTTTCAACTATGAACGCGTGGAATGGCGGATTCTGGACGACTCCATCGCCCCGGATTTTGAGTACTTGCGGGCGGTGGGCGACGGCGACTTCAAGGTTATCAGTCAAACCCCGGACGGTAGCATCTGGATTGTGGTCTATATAGTGGACGACGGGCCTGCGCGCTACTACCGCTATGACCGGGCCAGGAAAGAGGCGACTTTCCTGTTCACTCACTCGAAAGCGCTTGAGGGGCTGCCGCTAGCCAAATTGCGCCCGGTTGTCATCAAGTCACGCGACGGGCTGGACCTGGTGAGCTACTACATGCTGCCCGTAGGGAGTGACAAGTCCAGCGCGGGGCGCCCGGCCCAACCCTTGCCGATGGTGCTGATGGTGCATGGCGGTCCCTGGAGTCGGGACACGTGGGGCTACTGCGCGTTGTGTCAATTTCTGGCGAATCGAGGCTACGCCGTCTTGAGAGTGAACTTCCGGGGTTCCACCGGGTTCGGCAAGGCGTTCGTCAACGCCGCCAACCTGGAGTGGGGCGCCAAGATGCACGACGACCTGATAGACGCGGTGCGGTGGGCCATCAAGCAGGGGATTGCCGATCCCGAGCGGGTGGCGATTTACGGGGGCAGCTACGGCGGCTACGCCACGCTGGTGGGTCTCACATTTACCCCTGACACGTTCGCCTGCGGCGTGGACGTCGTCGGCCCTTCCAACCTGATTACGCTGCTCAACAGCCTCCCTGCCTACTGGAAACCCGAGATCGAGCAGATGGTTCGTCGAATGGGCGACCACCGCACCGATAAGGGCCGTGCCTTCCTGAGAGAGCGTTCCCCCCTGACCCACGTCGAGCGCATAAGAAAACCCCTGCTCATCGGCCATGGCGCCAACGACCCCCGGGTCAAACGAGCGGAGGCGGAGCAGATTGTGCGGGCCATGCTGAAGAGAAATCTTCCAGTAACCTACGTCCTCTATCCGGACGAAGGGCACGGGTTCAACCGGCCCGAAAACAAACGCTCATTCCTTGCCGTAGCCGAAGCCTTCCTGGCCAAGTGCCTGGGAGGCCGCCACGAGCCAGTGGGGGACGCTTTTAGAGGTTCGTCCATCACAGTGCCGGTCGGGGCGGAGCATATACCAGGGCTGGTCGAAGCCTTTAAGCAAAGTCGATGAATATGAAAGGCTTGCCTTACGCCGGTGTTTCGGTTCCCTCTGGCGCGGGCTGACCCGGGCAGGATGAAAGGAGGAAAAGGTCGAATGAGGCCAATACACATTATGCTTAGGCGGCGCATCATGCCAAAGGGGACGTTAATGATTCTTCTGGCGGCGGGGATGGTATTCGGTTGCAAGACCACCACGTCTTTCAATATCACAGTTCCTGCAGGAAACCTGGAATGCCGGAATATGCCCATGCGCGCCGATGGAACCCCCATGTATGGGAGCACACATTGCTTGACCTTGGACTTTCCCTATGGTGGCAAAGCAAGTACCAAGTTCAAGTCGTGGTATGAGTAAGGCGTAAATCTTTATCCGTACTTGAATCCATTCCTCGTATCAGTGTGATATCCTCGGAAGGGCGCGTCGATACACGTTTGCTCGAGCCGTGGTTATCGAAATTTCACAGGTGATGAAACCGGCTCGATATCTCCAAACTCCTGGATATATCGATTTTTTCCATTTGACAAGAATATCCTTATTTCCTAGGCTTGATAGTAATTCCAGGGTGATTGAGAGCCTCCCCGCCCGTGGGCTCGTGAAATAGCCCGGTAAAGACCGCTCAGTCCGCCCATCCGGGGTGAGCATGAATCCCCAAGAAAATACGTCACCACCAGAAGGCTCACCTGCGCCTTCAGAGGCGACCGACTTCGCCGACCTGCCCTGGGGCAGCGATAAGTCCGCGGGAAACCCCGAGAACTGGGAAATCCTAGAGACTGCGTCCGCGCCCGATGCGGACCACCCCGACGGCCAAGAGACCGCCTCCGGGGCTTCGGATGATTCCGAGCGATTCAACATCAAAATCGACGTCTTCGAAGGCCCGCTCGAACTCCTCCTCCACCTGGTGCGCGAGCACAAGCTGGACATCCATGACATTCCGGTCGCCTTCATTACGGATCAATACCTGAAATACGTGGAACTGCTCAAAAAGCTGAACATCAACCTGGCGTCGGAATATCTCGTCATGGCTTCTTATCTGGTCTATATCAAGAGCAGGACCCTGCTGCCCCGGACCGAGGAAGACGCGGAAGAGGAAGACCCCGAAGTCCTGCGCCAGGAACTCCAGCGCCAGCTCATCGAATACCAGAAATTCAAGAAAATCAGCCAGGTGTTCCGCCATGCCGAAGAGGAGCAATCCTGGCTCTATACGCGGGGCGCCGACCCTCTCCTGCTGGAGGAAGACGAGGAAGAAGAAGCGCCCAAACTACAAGTGACGGTGTTCGACCTCATCAGCGCCATGCAACACCTCATCGAATCCATCGGGGAAGAGGGAATTCACCTGGTGGAGATCGATGAGCTCGAAGTCGCCGACATGAGAGCCAGGCTGCTGGACACTCTCGAAGACGCAGGTAAGGAGGGCGTCTTATTCCATTCATTGTTCCAGACGAGGCGCGCTCTGGAAGTAGTGGCGATATTCCTGGCGCTCCTGGAACTCATCAAGGGAAATCTCGTCGTGGCGCAACAGGCGTCCAATTTCGGTGAAATCCGAATTTCAAAGGCGGTGCGTGATGAATAACCCCCAACCAGAAAAAGAGAATATTGAACGCATGGAACCGGAAACTCCCTACGAACTCGCGGAAGATGAAATATCGTCCCCGGACACCGCGGCCAAAGCTCTGGCGGAACATCAGTTGGAGGCCATGGAGGAACCTCGCCAGGAGACGCTCTTCGAGATCGACGAGGCGCACGAACCCGTCGAGATGGCCGAAGATGCGCCCGATGAGGAGGAAGCAGGAGAATTCGACAAGGATGCGCCCCTCGTCATGGACCTGGGCGAAGCGAAAAAGATTGTCGAATCCATTCTGTTCGTCGCGAGCGAGCCGCTCAGACCCCGGGACATTTCTTTTCTGTTCAAGGGCGTCTCCAACGTGAACGTCAAGGTCGTCCGAAAACTCCTGGGCGAACTGATCGAGGAATACGGCGACAAAACCCTGCAGATCATCGAAGTGGCCGAGGGCTTCCGCCTGTGCACGAGAGCGGAGTTCTCTCCCTGGGTAAAGCGATTCCTGAAAACGGCGAAAAAAACCAAGCTGTCCCAGGCGGCGCTCGAAACCCTGGCCATCCTGGCCTACAAGCAGCCCATCACGAAAGCGGAGATCGAGGAGATCAGGCGTGTGGATTGCGGCGGCGTGCTGCATACCTTGCTTGAACGCGGCCTCATCCGCATCATCGGGCGTCGGGACGTCGTGGGCCGGCCCATTGTCTACGGCACCACGCCCCTGTTCCTGGAGCACTTCGGCTTCAAGAACCTTTCGGATATGCCGAAGCCCGAGGAATTCGAGATGACCGAGAGGATCGACTGGGAGCCGGCGGAAGGTCAGGAAGAGATAGTCGCGCTCGAAGCCGGGGCCGAGACGCCGCCATCGAACGGTCATGCAAACGGCCATTCGAACGGACATACGAATGGTCACACCAATGGCCACGCAAACGGCCAGGCGGACGAGGACGCTAAGCAGGATGGCGCTCCGGCGCAAGCGGAGGCATTGCCGTCGAACGGCCAGGCTAACGGCCAGGCGGATAAAGACCTCGGATAGAATACGGAGACCTCTTCCTGACGAAATACTCTAAACTCTGCTACAACCAAAAGGAGGAAGGCCCAGGCTTTCCTCCTTTTTTTCCGTGCGCGGCGCAAGCCGAGCCTCTTTGACAGGGATTTGTGATGCGTTTCGGAATCATGGCGACGGGAGGCGTGGGCGGATACTTCGGCGCCATGCTGGCGAGGGGTGGCAAGGACGTCGCCTTCATCGCGCGCGGCGCGCACCTGGAAGCCATGCGTACAGACGGGCTTCGCGTGGAGAGCGTCGCTCCCGGGGCATTCAACGTGCGTGAAGGAATTTTTACGGATTCTCCAGCGGAGGCCGGTGTTTGCGACGTCATCCTCTACTGCGTGAAAACGACCGCCAACGACTTCGCCATTCCCGCAATCGCGCCCATGGTCGGCGCAGACTCCGTGATCGTGAACCTGCAAAACGGCGTGGATAATGAGGAGAAACTGGCGGCCGTCTACGGCGCAGAACGGGTGATGGGAGGCGCCGCCTACATATTCACCTCCATCGCGGGGCCGGGCCTCATCCGCCAAATCGGGGGACCGAGGCGAATGGTTTTCGGCGAATTGGGCGGCGGCGCAAGCGAGCGCGGCGATGCGATACTGGCTGAACTGAAAGACGCCGAGATCAACGCGGAATACTCGGAAGACATCGAGGCGGAGCTTTGGACGAAGTTCATCTTCATCTGCGCGGTCGGCGGGGTGACGGCGCTCACGCGCTCTACCATTGGCGAGATCATGGCCTATGAGGGCACGAGAAACATGATGCGCGAGACGATGCGCGAGGTTTACCTCGTGGGCCGGACGATGGGCGTGAACCTTCCCGAGGGCGCGGACGAGGGGCGCTACCGTTTCATCGACGAGCAGAACCCGGCCAGCAAGGGCAGCCTGTGCCATGACCTGGAAGCCGGCAGGCGTCTCGAGATCGACGCTTTATGCGGAACCGCCTCTCGCATCGGGGCGGAGGTAGGCGTCGAGACGCCGTGCAACGATTTCATCTCGCACACCCTGAAACTCGCCGACCTTCAAATCGCGGGCGAAGTGAAGCCTCCAAGATAAGCGCATCGCTCTCTCATATTTCACCATCAGCCGCGACGTGATAGTCTTCACGGAACCCGGATATCACCCACACCGACACACGGAGATACGCTTTCGATGGCCCGAAAATACTGGCTCATGAAGAGTGAACCGGACGCATACTCGTTCGATGACCTGATGGCCGAACCCGAGCAGACCGCCTGCTGGGACGGCATCCGAAACTACCAGGCCAGAAACTTCATGATGGAGATGAAGGTGGGCGACCTCGTTCTCTTCTACCATTCGAACGCGAAACCGCCCCACGTGGCGGGCACCGCGCGGGTGGCGCGGGAATACTACCCCGATCACACCCAATACGACAAAAAATCCAAATACTACGACCCGAAGGCTCCCACTAACGCTCCGCGCTGGCAGATGGTCGATTTGCAGGCGACGGAAAAGCTCCCCCGGCCCGTCACGCTGAGCGAACTCAAGGAAAATCCCAAGCTGGCCGAGATGCGCGTCACCCAGAAGGGACAGCGCCTGAGCGTTCAGCCCGTGACCAGAAAGGAATTCGACGAAGTGCTGCGAATGGCGAAGAAGTGACGTCTAAGAGAACCGTTTTGAGCGGGGAATCCTTACTTTTTCTTAAGTCTGGCTGCGGAGTTACCCGGGCCCGCATAAAGTAAATAACGTGTACCTTTGGGCGCATTGTCTAATTCATACAGCTTTTCCCTTACGTCTAAAATCGCACATGCCTTCTCCAACTGCTCTTTATTGTGAAGTTTTCCACTTATCAATACATGAGTAATACCATTCTCCCTGCACACAATAGGCAAGGGCGTGCCCTTTTTTCGACTACCAGAACCCCTGTCGGCAGAGATAACTATCCAACCTTCACCAGCAAGTCTTGGCACCCAAGACTCATCCCGCAAACCTTCTCCAGAATAATCAACAATCAAGTGCGCAGTTTCTATATTTCTGGTTTTCGAGAGTTGCAACAAAGCTGAAAGGGCTCTGTAAAGGCGCGCGCCAATATTCTCATCGAAAAACAATTTGAGGGAGTTTCTCACGCGGCTATATTGTGTGCTGTCGATGGTGTTAAGTGATCAATATATCTACAAGCAATATCCACATCTTCGGTCTCAACCTCATACATATCGGCCGCCGCTTCGATGCTTCCTTCCGTAATACTGGCTTCATAAAGCGTTCGCGGTGTGATCCCACACGATTCCACCAGCGGCTCACCAAATCTTTTTTCTGGATGCAAAACAATCTTCTTGACCTTATTTTTATAAGGTCGACTAAATGCAGTGTAGAACTCTACCAATCCATCGGGTTTGAATTTCAGGTCCTGCATATAAACTTCGACAACCCGCCTCAAAGCATATTGCCCTTTGGAATTACCGGATACAGCAGTGTAAATATCGTCCTCGGGTTCACCCTGTTGTCGAATATAAAGGGTCTTTTGAAATATGTAAGCCACATGCTCACGCGCAAAAGGATGACCGATTCCGTATCTATCTTGAAACTCTTTGATGCCATCACGGATATTCTGCAACGGAACTTTATACTTGTAACGCAATTCTCGAACGGCCAACATTTGAACGAAATCAAGAAATGAAATTACCCGCTCGTCATTCAACTCCACTTCTGGAGAAAATATTTTTTCGCCCTGCTTATTTCCGAAAAACCATCTGTTGATGAGACGCGTCTGGACACGCGCATAAAATGCGGCTTCGGCGGGTGTGTAAATTCCCTTACCAACCAACTTGCATGGAGATTCATTTCCCATAGGCACCACCTAGGCTTCTTGAAATTCAAAAGATTTCTTGAATGATATTTCAACGACGGCAAAAAGACAATGGTAGCGCTGGATTAACGCGATCAAATAACGAAATATTTGCGCAAATCCGCAATAAGATTCTTGATTTCCATTTTTAGGGTGCTGAAATTGTTCGTGAGTCTAGCTCGCCAGGCGCTGTTTCATCGCCTCGAAATCAGCCTCGTAGAAGAACTCCTTCTCTCCGAAGGCCGGCTTGAGGCCGGTGAGCCAGGTAGCGTTCTCGTCGTATTCGGCGAAGAAGACGCGGCCCAGCCACTCGGGGTTTCTCGCCTGGAGGAACTGAAGCGCGATGATGCGCTCGCCGCGGACTTCCTCGATGCCCAACACCTGCACCTTTCCTGGGGCCGCGCTCATCGAGGGGCCCCGCGCGGTTCGCGCCAGACCGGACACCTGGGAGTACGCCTTCCGATAGATAGCGTGCGCCTCCACCAGGGGTAGTTCGAAGTAGCGCTTGGCGCCCGTGTCCCTCTCCACGAACATGTAATAGGGTATCAGCCCGAGCCGCACCTGCTCTTTCCACATACGCGCCCACATGTCCGCGTCGTCGTTGATATGCTTCAGGAGCGGCGCCTGCGTCCTGATGATGGCGCCCGTATCCCGCACCCTTCTGATGGCCTCGCGCGCCGTCGGGGTCTGGACCTCACGTTCGTGGTTGAAGTGCGCCATGATGGCGATGTGCTTGCCGCCTTTCACCATCTTCTCGAATAGACGCATCAGATCGTCCGCATCGGCGTCCGAGGTGAAGCGATACGGCCAGAAGGTCAGCGCCTTCGAGCCGATGCGGATGTCGCGGATGTGCGCGAAGCGCGAATCATCCAGCAAGGGCTCCATGTAGCCCTCGAGCGCCTTGGTCTTCATGATCAGGGGATCGCCGCCGGTGAAGAGGACGTCCGTCACCTCTTTATGCTCGGCGAGATACCTGTGCAGGATGTCCGCATCCGTGGAGATGAAGCGAAGCTCCTTGTCCCCCACGAACTGCGCCCAGCGGAAACAGAAGGTGCAGTAGGCGTGGCACGTCTGCCCCTGGCCGGGGAAGAAAAGCACCGTCTCGTGGTATTTGTGCTGCATACCTTCCACGTGCTCATCGTCGATGGTGGGGACGTTCAGCGTCTGCTGCCCGGCGGGGTGGGGGTTCAGGCCGGCCCTGATCTCGTGGATGGCGGCATTGAGCTGCTCCTTGGGCGCTTCTCGCCTCAGGAGATCCGCCACGGAATCGAAATCCTCTTTCGAGATCATTCCCTCCTGGGGAAAGGAGAGCTGGAACAAGGGGTCCTCGGGTACGTTGTCCCAATCGATGAGATTCTCCACCATGTAGCGATTCGTGCGGAAGGGCAGCACATGCCCCACCACCTTCATGCTGAAGCGAATGTCATCGGGGAGGCTCTGCAACTCGGGAACTTTGTCGATTTGCTGGACCACAATCGGTTTGTAGCGAGGCGGGTCGATAGACAGCAGATTCTGGCCGTTCGGACCGCCGTTTTGGGTTTTTGCCGTCCCCGCCTCAGTCTGGCCGGGATTCTCTGAAGAAGACATGTTCATTTTCTGGCCCTCCAGGCAGTGTCCTATTGGACTCGAATCAGAATTCGAAACTTCCTCATGTTGTTCATTTCAATAAACTGCTTTCACCCGATGTCATATCCTGTTCAATCCATCGGATACATCTTTCTCTATAATAGATGATATCCCCATCCTTGAAAACATGCCACAAAATAGGCTCCGTCTTCTCTTGGGAAAACCGGTGTTTTCTGAAAAAAATGAAAGCGCTCGAAAAAAAGGAGAGAAAAAATCCCCGCCCAGGCGTCATTCATCGCGTGAGCGGGGACTTTCCGCTTATCTAGTGGGGCATGTGGGCGGGGTTCCAGAACTCGCCCGTGCGAATCGTGTGGGCCTGCTTATCCCCGCCGGGGTCCCAGCTCTCCTCGTTCTTGCGCGCCTGTTCCTCGAAATCATACTCGACGCGGTGGATTTCCCCTGCCCACTTCCCGGCTCCCTGGTATTCGAGCAGGACGTAGGCTGGGCGGTTGTCCCCGTCCCAGTTCACCGCGGCGGAGGCGGCGCACACTAGGGTCTGCTCCCCGACCTGGCGGATATAAGGGCCGTGACACTGCCCGAAGGCCACGACTTCTGATTTCTCCCCCGCGAGACGCTCGATAATTTCATCGTCAGTCAAACGAAGCGGGAGCGCGCCCTCGTCGTTACCCGGCGAACCATGGAAGATGCGGAGGTCGTGGCCGGGTTCGGGCGTAAGCGTCATTTCGCGGGGCAGCCCACGGAGCCAGTCGAGCTGATCTTCGCTCAGGTGCTCGCGCGTCAGGCGGGAACTATCGTTTCGCGCGGGAAAATCGTTTTCCCCCTCGTCGACGTGGTCGATGACCCAGCGATCGAAATTCCCCAGTATCGGCAGGCAGTTTTTCCTGGAACGCAGGCGATCGACCACCTCGCCCGGCTCCGGCCCGCCCATGACGTGATCGCCGGGCACTATCTCCCAGTGCACGTCGTGCTTGTCGACTTCCGCCAGAACGGCGTCCAGCGGCGCGAGTTGGGCATGAATGTCGGAATAAAGCGCGAGTCTCATTTCTCAATCTCCATAATTGATAATGTATGAATATCAGTACATGCCGATGATCGAACTAGTGTAGCAACCTCCTGCCGGATTCCGCCAACGCCTCCATCTTCTCTCTCAATCGGGGGTAGAGCAGCTTCCCGTTTTTCTTCACGGCCTTTCCGGCTACGAACACCGTGTCCACGTTGGCGAACGACGCCTGGAAAACAGCTGTCTCCAGCGGGTCGTTCACAGGATAGAGGTTCAAGTCGGTCTTTCTGATCAGGATGAGGTCCGCCTGCTTGCCGGGCTTGAGCGTGCCCGCCTTGTATCCCAGCCCCAGTGCGTTGGCGCCGTCTATCGTCGCCCACTCCAGCGCGCGCTTCGCGGGAACCGCGACCTGCGCCGGGGAGGTTCGCCCGTCGAGTATCTTCTGATTCTCCTGCGCGCGCGCGAACTGAAGTCCCATCCGCATCATGGTGAACATGTCGCCGCTGATGTTCGATTCCACGTCGATCCCGAGCGTCGGCCTGCCACCCAGCGCCAGAACGCGACCGATGACGGGCTCGCCGTGGCCCATCTGCATCTCCACCTCGGGGCAGGAGGTGACCGAGCAGCCCGAGTCGACGAGTATCCGCAACTCCTCCTCGCTCAACTGGTTCGCGTGCACGGCGTTGAAATCGGGCCCCAGAAGCCCCTTGCGCGCCAGTTCCCGTACGCCGTCGGGCGTCACCCGGTAGAACCCGCCGCCGATGTGCGCGCTCCAGAGCAAGTCGTATTCACGGGCCAGGCAGATATCGTGCACGCACATCTCGAGCGTGGAGAGATCCGGCCCTCTCGTGGCCAGGGCCAGTTTGATGAGCCCGCCGTCCGAAGCCAGCCGCCCCGCCCGCAGGCGCCTCACCTCATCGGGGGGATGCGGCCTGTGGCTGAGCGGCGTCTCGCCCTTCGCAATCCTGGGCTTAGGCGTCCCGTGGCCGAAGACCGCGCGGATGCCCGCCTCCTCCAGACCGTCTAGCCCTGAGTCGGTGTGCTCGGGCGTGGGGTTGTTGTGGCACCAGTCGAAGAGCGTCGTGACGCCGCCGTTGAGCTGGTTGAGCGCACCCACCAGGTTCGCGAGATAAACATCTTCGGGCTGAAACCCGGGGCCGAAACCCTCGTGCATCTGCCGGATATACTCCACCAGCGTCCAGTCGCCCGCGACCCCGCGTATTCCCGTCTGCCATGTATGCTGGTGCGCGTTCACGAAACCGGGCATGACGATGAAATCGTTCGCATCGACGCTTTCGGCCTCGGGGGCATGAATGTTCCGGCCGACTTCTCGTATCTCATCATCCTCGATGAGCAGGTCGCCGCCTTCGACCTCGCCGAGTACGGGGTCGAGCGTGAGGATGCTGCCACCGCGCAGGAGCGTCCTCCCCATTACAAAGAACCTCCCGCGGGCGGCGCGTACTCCCGGAGCGCCTCTTCTTTCCACTGCAGTCCGAGGCCTGGTTTGTCGGTAAGAACCAGATTCCCGTCCTTGAACTCCATCGGCTCCTCGATGATGCTCTCCCACCAGGGCATGTTCTCGCACCAGATGCCGTGCTCCTCCGCACTCAGAAGATGCGCCGAAACCTCGTGGAACAGGTGCGGTGTCACCGGCTTTCCGAACTCTTTCGCGATCGCCGCCGCGCGGCGCCAGCCCGTAACGCCGGAGCAGCGTTCGAGATCGGGCATCAGGATATCGGCCGCGCCCGCGACGAGCAGGTGGCGCATCCCGCGCGGGTTGTAGTTCGTCTCTCCGGTGCAGATGGGAATGTTGCTGGCCTTGGCTACCTCGGCGCACCCCCTGATGTCTTCGTGATCGACAGGTTCCTCCACCCAGTAGAGATCGAACGGCTCGAACGCCTTACACGCCTGTTTGGCGGTCTCCACGTCCCAGGCCTGGTTGGCGTCCACCATGAGCGCGACCTCATCCCCTATCGCCTCACGCACGGCGCGGATTCGCTCGACGTCGTCATTCACCCTGCCTCCCACGCGGAGCTTCATGGCCTTGAAGCCGCGCGCCTTGAGCGCAGCGGCCTCCTCCATGAGTTCGTCTATCGTCAGGTTGAGCCAGAGGCCCTCGCTCGCGTAGCAGGGAATCTCGCGCTTCTCGCCGCCCAGGTACTTCCACAGCGGCTGGCCCGCCGCCTGGGCCGCCAGGTCCCAGCAGGCGGTATCGAGCGCGGACATTGCCAGGGCGCTGATGCCGTCGCGCCCTACGAAGCTCACCGCCTTGCGCATCGCCTCCCAGTTCGTCTCGGCGTCCGCCGGGTCCTTCCCGAGCAGGTTGGCGAATAGATCGCGCACCATCGCTATCATCGCGCGGGTGCGCTCGGGTCCGAAGGCGAAGCACCAGCCGTGGCCCTTCAAGCCCTCTTTCGTCCGGAGGGTGACGCAGCAGGTGTCGACGGCATGCACCTCGAAAGTGGCCACCTTGAGCGGCCGGGCCAGCGGCACGCAAACGTGCGCCGGCGTCATGCTGATGATGGTTTGAGAAGACGGCAAAACGTACCTCCTTCGCAAAGAGTGTGGGATGTCGCCCTGTCCTTCATGAGCTTTGCGCGACAGGTTACCCTGTTCGGCCCCGAATGGCTATAATCGCGTGGCTCGTGGTTTTCGGAGAAACCTCCAGGGAGTGACACCAGAGATGACCGCTGTCCGTCTACAGAAAATCATCGCCCAGGCAGGCCTCGCCTCGCGCCGTGAAGCGGAACGCCTGATCGAGGAGGGCTGCGTTCGGGTGAATGGAGCGCGCGTGGTCACCTTAGGCGCCAAGGCGGACCCGCTGACCGATTCCATCAAGGTGAACGGAAAGCTCATTACGAAAAAGGAGGCTCCCCTCTATCTGGTGCTGAACAAGCCCAAGCACGTGCTCACCACCATGCGGGACGAAGAAGGCAAGGACAGGCCCACCGTGGCGGACCTGCTGCCCCAGGGATTAAGACGCGTATTCCCCGTCGGCAGGCTCGATTTCGACGTGGAGGGCGTGTTGCTCCTCACCAACGATGGCGAGATGGCGAACCGCCTCGCCCACCCGAAATACGGGATACCCCGGGTCTATGAGGCGAAGGTGAAGGGAGCGCCCACCGAAGCCGCCCTCGCCCGGATGGCGGACGGGTCATGGATGCGCGGGCGGAGAAGAAAGCCCCAGGAAGCGCTCGTGCGGATCATCCGCACAAAGACGGAGAAGAACACCTGGCTCAGAATCGAACTCCACGAGGGCCGACAGCACCAGGTCAAGAAAATGTGCGAGGCCGTGGGGCATCCCGTCATCAAGCTCGTCCGGCGCGCATACGGGGGGATTACGGCCAGGGGCCTTCCCGCCGCCAAAGTGAGGACCCTCACCCACGATGAGGTCGAAAAACTGAAACTGATGACGAATATCCGCACCGAAGCGGCGAAGCGTCCGCCATCCAGGGTAGGCTGGGCCAAGGCCAGGACGTACCAGAAACGATCGGCGCGCAAGCAATCTTCGAATCAGAAAACGAAAGAAACCGGGAAATCCAGCCCTTCATAAAGCACACGTACGATGAGCGAACCGGACAAGGGAAACCGCGAGGCTTCCTGTGGTATGATGCGCCAATACACGCGAGAAAAGTAAAAAGGCCGCTTAAACGATGAGCGCACCTGCTTCATACAAATTGACGCTGGCGACCAAGATCACGCTGGTCCGGGTTTTCCTGATCCCCGTTTTCGTGATGTGCCTCGCCTACAAGAAACCGGGAATCGCTCTGGCCGTCTTCATCATCGCGGGCGTGGCGGACGGCGTTGACGGCTATATTGCGAGACGGCGCGGCGAGATGACGGAGTTGGGCGCCATGCTCGACCCGATTGCGGACAAACTGCTCATGTTCACCGCATACATGATGATGGGGATTTCAGGACAAATCCCGATCTGGCTGGCCGTCTCCGTAGTGAGCCGGGATTTGCTGCTGTCCATCGGCTGCCTGATGCTGTTCATGAGCGTGGGCTTCCAGACGCCGTCTCCTTCCATGCTGGGGAAAACCACGACGACCGCCCAGATGGTCACCGCAGGTGCCGCTCTTCTGGCGGCGGCGCTGAGCGCGGAGACGAACATCGTGCTGTTGACCATGTACCTGATCACCTGCGGACTGACGCTCGCCTCGGGGGTTCATTATCTCTTCTTCGTGGGCACCCGGATGGTTTACGAGAAACCGGACGAAAGCCAAACGGAGAAATCCACCCCTGCGGCCCGGAACTGAGGCCAGGCTACCCGACATGGACAACCAACCCCAAATCCTCACATGGAAGCGAATCTGGCTTATTCTCATATTCATCGCCAGCATCTGGCTTCTGGTGAGCGCCCGCGCGGCGCTGGTGCCCCTGGCGGCTTCTTTTATACTCGCCTATCTGCTCCAGCCCCTGGTCGATACGCTCGAGAGATGGAAAATACCGAGGCCCCTCGCCGTCCTGATCCCCCTGCTGGGTTTGGGCGTGGTTCTGTTGATCTTGTGGGCGAGCATCGCGCCCGTGGTGCGAGAGCAAGTGACGGCGTTCGCCAAGAAGCTTCCCGACTACATCAAGCTCACGCAATCCTGGCTCATCGCCACGCTCGATAAATTCGACCTCCCCCAGACGGCCGAACTCCAGAAATACTTCACCGAAAACCTCTCCTTGCTGAGCCAGTTTCCCGTTACCGCGCTCAGGTTCCTGCTGAGAACGACCAGCGGCATTTTTTCCATCGCCATCGGCATGATCTATCTCATCCTCATCCCCGTGATGACCTTCTATGTCCTGAGGGACTGGAAAGAGCTATGGAAGGGGTTTTTCTCCTACGTGCACCGCGACTACCGCGCTGAAGTGGAGAAAAGGGTCTTCCGGCTCGACGAACTGCTCGGTTCGTTCATCAAGGGGCAGTTGCTGATCGCCCTAATCCTCTCCGCCTTTTACGTGCTGGGCTTCTTCATCGTGGACATGCCGCTGTGGCTGGTGATGGGCATTTTTACGGGTATCGCCTGCATGTTTCCCTACGTGGAATGGATTATCGCCCTGCCGATCGCCCTGCTGCTCTCCGCACTCGGCCATCAGGACTGGCTCCACCCGCTGGCGACGCTGGCCGTGTTCGGGATCATCTCGCCCATAGCGGGCATGACCCTCGTTCCCCGCATCCTAGGCAACCGCATCGGACTTCACCCCGTGGTGGTGCTCGCCTCCATCATGATAGGGGGGGAGTTGATGGGGTTCGCGGGAATCCTGCTCGCCGTGCCGCTCGCAGCGGCCATCAAGGTGGCTCTCGAGGCCATTTCAGACTACTACCTGACGTAAGTTTGCCTTAGACGCTCCTGGCGGATGGCGTGAACCACCGCTCAGGGGGTTGTTAGAAAAGCCTGATTTCGTGATTCGGTTTTTGTAGCCGACCGGGGAGCGTAGGGACAGGCACCTGTGCCTGTCCTCCTATGGGGCTTCGACACGCCCCTCGTTGGTCAGGTTGTCAATACGTGTGTAGGTAGCGTTCCCTTCTTGGGAGCGCTACAGATATGCGGCCCTCCCGGTTCGCGGCATGCGGGTCGCATCTATGCGACCCCTACAATCCGACACATCCGTCGAACCGAGAAGCTGTCGTTTCGCGCGAATGAACGAGGAAATGTAATGCCGTAATTTGCCCACCTTATCGGGTCTGGATTCCGGCTTTCGCCGGAATGACGAACAAAACCGCACTACCTCGTGGGGACATCGGACAGGCACGGGGGCCTGTCCCTACAAACCATCTATTGCAGGGATCCCATACGGAACTTGCTCAACAACCCCCTACTCGGGTACCTGCACCCCCCGGTCCACGGCTCGGGCCATGAGGAAGAGCAGGTCGGAGACGCGGTTCAGGTAGACGAGCAGGTCGGGGTTGTCGATGTAGCCCTCATCCCGCAGCTTGACCGACCATCTCTCCCCCCGGCGGATGATGGTGAGCGCCATGTCCAGCGCGGCGCCGCAGGGCGAATCGCCCGAGATCACCCAGTCGGTGATTTGAATCTCTTTTTCATAGCGCGCCACCTGCGCGTCGGCCCACGCGACCTGCTCCGCGCCCACGCGCTCTTTGAGCCTGCCGAGTTTGCCCCGCAGCGTCGCCAGGTCGCTGCTCACGAGGTAGAGGTCTTTCTGGATTTTGAGGATTTCGGGCTTCAGCCATTCGGGGGCCGTCGAGCGGGCAAGGCCGAGCGCGGCTTTCGCCTCATCGAGCGCGCCGTAGGCCTGCACCTGGGGATGATACTTGGGAACCCTGTCCGCGAACCATAAATCGGTGTTCCCATCGTCTCCCCTTCTCGTGACGATGGACATCGGCTCACTCCTTCAGGCTAGAGTCTCTTGATGACGTCGGTGGCGACGGAGCGCGTCGTCCCTGTGCCGCCTAAGTCCGCCGTGCGGTTGCCCCCGGCCAGATGCGCGCGAACCGCGCCGTCGAGCCGCTTCGCCGCACGCTCCTCGCCCAGATAATCGAGCATCAAGGCGGCGGAGATAAGCGCGGCCACCGGGTTGGCGATCCCCTTGCCCATAATGTCGGGTGCGGAGCCATGCACGGGCTCGAACAGGCCGGGCGCATCTCCCTTGGGATTCGTGTTGGCGCTCGCGGCGACTCCCAGCCCGCCGACGATGGCGGCGCCCAGGTCCGTCAGGATGTCGCCGAAGAGGTTCGTGGACACCACGACGTCGAAATGCTCGGGCCTTCTCACGAACTCCAAGGCGGCGGCGTCTACGAGATATTTCGCCGTCTCGATTTTCTTGTAGCGGGGCCTTGCGGCGACTTCCTCAAAAATCTCATCCCACATCACAAGCGTATGGCCCTGCGCGTTCGATTTGGTGATGTTGGTCACGTGCTTTTTCCGCTTGAGCGCCGCCTCGAACGCCGCCTCGATAATGCGCTCACAGCCCATGCGCGTGAAGAGCGTGATCTGCGCGGCCAGCTCCGATGGATGCCCCTCGTAGTGCCTGCCGCCGATCGGGCTGTATTCCCCCTCGGTATTCTCGCGGAAGAAGAGCATGTCGATGTCGCCCGGCTCGTAACCGCGCAGCGGCGATTCCAGCCCCTCGTACAGGACGATGGGGCGCATGTTGACGTAGAGGTCGAAACCCCTGCGCAGCGGAAGCAGAAGCTGGTTGAGGGTGATGTGATCGGGAATGTCGGGCCGGCCCACCGCGCCGAGCAGAATCGCGTCGTGCTTTCTCACGCGGTCCAGAAAATTCTCCGGGCACATTCGACCAGTCTCATGAAAAAAATCGCTCCCCCAGGGGTATTTCGTGAAAGAAAACTCAATGCCGCGCTCGCTCTTCGCCAGCGCCCTTAAAACGCGCACAGCCTGGGTGATAACTTCGGGCCCGATGCCGTCCGCGGGGATTAAACCGATGCTGTGCTTCGCCATTGCTTCTCCCTATTGATTCCGTGCGCGGCAGGTTCGTAACCCGCATCCCCGCCGCGAAGAATTAAAGTCCTTTTTCGATGAGATATTCCACCGGATTATAGTCGTCCGTCAAAACCGGGCCGTAGAGACGCGAGCCCGGCGGCGCCACGCGAGAGCGCGCGGCGAACTCGAACTTCCGGTCCCGGCGCATCGCCTCGCTCACGCGGCGGAAGCGACCTGCGTCCTCGTCCCGGAACCCGAAGATGAGGATGTTCTGCGCTACATAGGCGTTGGCCGGGTCCGTACTGTAGATGTATATCTCGGGGAACACCGACTTCATCGTCCGGTAAACGGATGCGTAAATCGCGCCGCCGGCGCCCGCGCGGTAGCCGATAAGGTTCAGCATGAACACGCCGCCGGACGCCAGGCGCTCACGCGCTTCCTCGAAAAACTCCCGGGTGACCAGATGCGGCGGTATGTTCCTCAAGCCCCGGTAGGCGTCGCCGACGATGAAATCGTATTTTTCACCGGATGAGCGGAGAATGCGCCTGCCATCTCCCACCATGGGCTTCAGCTTCGGGAATTTCCCCAGCCTGAAAAATTTTTTTCCCGCATCGACGACTTCCTCGTCGAGTTCGGCCACGGCGATGGACATCTCAGGCTTCATGAGTTGAAGGGCCTTGGGCATCGTGAAAGCGCCGCCGCCGATAAAGATCGCGCGCTTCATGTGGGGCGCGAACAGCGGCCCCAACTCCAGAAAACGGGTGTATTCGTAGAAAAACTTTCTGTCGTCGTCCAGGACCATCGCCCCCTCGGGCTGATGATCCAGGTACATCTCGCGAACCCGCGTGCCGTCCGCCTCGGCCCTCTCGAACACGCGGATCATGTGGTACATGTTCTCGCGCACCCAAACCGTATCCTTGTCCACGCCTGGGATGACGCCCAGCCACGCGGCGCCCATCCCCATCGAGGCGAGCACGAACGCTCCGAGAAGCAGGTTCGCCCGCGCGTTTCGCTTCGAGAACAAACTGGCGAGGTCGCCGCTGAGGTAGAGCCCGAAGAGCGCCGTCAGCGCAAGCGCGCCCGCCGTCGTCAGGAAGATGCCGTTCAGCCCGAAGAAGGGAATGAAGACGAAGCCCGTCGCGAACGTGCCGAGGATGCTCCCGACCGTGGACCAGGTGAAGAGGTTGCCCGTCACCGCCCCCAGGCTCCCCACTCCTCTGGCGGCGAGCTTCACCGCGAAGGGCGTCAGCGTGGCGAGCACGCAACCCGGAGCGGCGAAGAGCAAAAGGCCGGCGAACACCGGCCCCGAGCGCAGGCCCAGGCCCTCTTCCATCGCGGGCAGCAGAATCCCCCGCAGGGCGGGCACCAGGGCCACGAGGCCCGCGCCGCCCAGCATGAGCAGGAAGAACAATTTCGTAGACGGCTTGCGATCCGCGAGCCTCCCGCCGATGGAATAGCCGAGGCTCAGCGCGGCCAGGATGATGCCGATCATCGAGGTCCAGGTGTAGAGCGTGTTGCCGAAGTGAGGGGCGAGCACGCGTCCCGCCGCGATCTCCATGACGAGAATCGAGCCGCCCGAGAGAAAGACCGAGAAATAGAGATAGAGGCCCGCCATGTTCTTCGTTTCCGTTTCCGGCGCTCGCCTGGGCTGCCTCGCCACAACGCACTCCTCGAAAAAATGAAACCCACACCCGGAAAAAAATGAATCCGCACTCTATGGCACAGAAAGGCCTGAGGCAAGCCTTGGGTCCGCCTGGATTTTTTCGGGTCGATGCCTCATAAATAGATTGAAATTCGCAAGGAACCAAGCTGCATGGATTTTCCCTCAACAAAGAGAACGACGATTTGATCTCCGATAAGGTGTATCCATCTTCCAAAGCCGCCATCGCCGATATACCCGATGGCGCCACCATTCTGCTGGGCGGGTTCGGCGGCGCGGGCATCCCGGAAAATCTCCTGGTCGCCATGGCCGATCATCCCGCGCGCGACCTGACCGTCGTCACCAACCACGCGGGTTTCGGCGAGCGCGGCCTCGCCGTGCTGCTCCGGCAGAGGAAGGTGCGGAAAATCATCTGCAGCTACGCCTTCCACAGGAGCGCGTTCGTGTTCCGGGAGCTGTTCCTCGAGGGAAAAATCGAACTCGAACAGCTACCCCAGGGGACCATGGCCGAGAGGATCCGGGCGGCGGGCGCAGGCATCGCCGCCTTCTACACGCCCACCGGCGTCGGCACACAGGCGGCCGAGGGCAAGGAGACCCGCACGATCAACGGACGCGAGACCGTGCTCGAACATCCCCTGCCCGGCGACGTCGCCGTCATCAAGGCGCACCGGGCCGACAGCACGGGAAACCTCACTTACCGGGGCACGGCGGCGAACTTCAACCCCGTCATGGCGACGGCGGCTCCGCTCACCATCGTCGAGGTGGAGGAAATCGTGGACCCCGGCGTCATCGCGCCAGAGAGCGTGCATACACCTTCGATATACGTGCAAAGAGTCGTAAGAGGAGAAGACCTTGACCTCCGATCCGAAACTTGAGAACTGCGCCCTCAAGCCGGCCGACATCGCCCGGCGCGTGGCGGCGGAACTGCCCGACGGCGCGGTGGTGAACTTAGGCATCGGCATCCCCACGCTGGTGGGCAATTACGTGGAAGCCGGGCGCGGCGTGATGTTCATGGCCGAAAACGGAATCATCGGCGCGGGTCCCAGGCCCGATCCCGGCGAAGAGGACAAGGACTACATCAACGCTTCCCGAGAACCCATCACCACGCTACCGGGCGCATCCGTGTTCGGGCACGCCGACGCCTTCGCCATGATACGCGGCGGCCACATCGACATCGCCATCATGGGCGCGCTGCAGGTCTCGGCCCAGGGCGATCTGGCGAACTGGACGGTGCCGGGACTGGGCAAAGGCGGCATCGGCGGCGCGATGGACCTGGCGGCGGGCGCGCGCGAGGTCTACGCCATCATGACCCACACCATGAAAGACGGCGGCCTGAAGCTCCTCGAAGATTGCACCTATCCCCTCACCGCGCGGCGGGTGGTCACCAAGCTGTTCACCGACATCGCGTTCATCGAGTTCACGCCGGAAGGCCCTCTCCTCAGGGAAGTGGCCGAAGGCCTCACCGCCGATGACGTGCAGGCGGTGAGCGAACCCAGGTTCATTACGAACGGGCCGCCGGGCGCCCTGACGCGCGGGGAATCTCCATGACGCGCGCGGGGAGCGGCCTCTCCTCCAATCCCGATTCCGCCACCGCCGCGCGCGAAGCGATAGAAGAAGCCATGGCGGAGGCGAAGATCGACGCCGCCTCCCTCGTTTTCCTGTTTGCGACGCCGGGACACCTGAGCAGATGGCCCGAGGTGGTCGCCGCACTCGCCGAGGGGACTGGCGGCGCAAGGGTCGTCGGCTGCACGGGCTTCGGCGTCATGACGGCGCAGGGCGAAATCGAGCGGACGCCGGGTATCTCGGTTCTGGCGGTCGGCGGCGACGCCCCGCCCGCAGCGCCTTTTCTGGTCGAGGGCCTTGGCGACGCGCCATCAGAATGCGGGCGCGCCATCGGCCGGGCGGCGAAAAAAGAGCTGGGAGACGCACTCTCTCACGAGAATCCACCCCTTGTCGTCATCATGCCCGACAGCTATCACCTCCAGGCCGACGCGCTTTTCGAGGGAATTCACGAGGAGTTGGGTGAGGAGGCCATCATCGTGGGGGGCGGCGCCGCCGAGGACGGCTCGGCGGGGAAAACATTTCAGTTCCTGGACGGTCAGATGCAGACAAACGCCGTCTCGGGCGTCGTATTCGCGGGCGCGCCCAGGCGGTTTATTGGAATATCACAGGCTTATCTACCGGTGGGCGAGCCCAGGCTCATCACCCGGGCGGAGGATAACGTCGTCTGGGAGATTTCCGGCGAGCGCGCCTACGACGCCTTCGCCGAGGCGGCGGGCCCCGAATGGATGGAGAACATCCGGTTCGCCGCCATGAACCTTTTCATCGGCATTCCGGGAGACCCGGACAAGGTGATGCTCGACCACGGCGAGTACATCGTACGGCCCATCGTGGGCGCGGACGAAGAGCGGGGGGTTATCGCGCTGCCAACGCCAGTCAAGACCGGCCAGGCCATCACCTTCGCCAAACGGGACGGTTCGCGCGCGCGTGAGGACCTCCGCACGATGCTGGAAAAAGGATCCCGGCGCTTCGGCGCCACAGAAGAAGCGGACGCGCGCGCGTTCGGCCTTTATTTCAACTGCGCGGGCCGTGGCAGCTCCCTCTACGGAGAGAAGGAGGTGGACGCCATGGCGATCCGGGAGAAGATGCGCGGGCTGCCCGTCGCGGGGTTTTTTACGGGTTCCGAGATAGCGCCCATCGGGAAAATCGATCACCTCCACCAGTATTCGGGCGTCCTCGTTCTGCTGGGAGAGGACACGGCTTAAGGAAAAAGAATTTCCTCATCATCCACGGGAGTGCGTCTTATGGGATACAGCACGGGCAACCTCATCATCACGACCCTTCATGTGCTGAGCGCGATTCTGGCGGTCGGCGGCGTGGCCTTTCTTCGCTTCGTGGTCATCCCCACGGCGGCGGACCTGCCCGAGGCGGAGCGGGGGCCGTTCATGGCGAAAATCCAGAAACGGTTCATCCCGATCCTCCACGGCTCGTTCCTGATCCTGATACTGACGGGGTTTCACCACCTCACCCGCCTCGTGCGGAGCGGCCTCGCCATTCCGGGGTCGCTGATCGTGAAGATCGTCCTGGCGCTCGTCATCATCTTCATAGGCGTCGCGCTCACCATCCCGAAGGGCTTCGGGGGCATGAAGGCGCAGCGCAAGACCTGGCTCCTCATCAACCTCATCCTCGCCCTCATCGTCGTCTACCTGGGCGTTTCGGTCACCCACGGGTAAGGCAGGTAAAGGAGAGCGCAAGTGATGCGGGCAGGCTGGTACGAGCGCAAGGGCGGGGCGCGCGAGGTCATCGAAGTCGCCGAGATGGCGAGGCCGGAACCCGGCGCAGGCGAAATCAGGGTGCGGCTTCACGCATCGGGCGTGAATCCCACGGACTGCAAGCGCCGCGGCGGCCAGGGAACCGAGGACTGGGGCTATTTCGAGCACTTTCCCGATTTCCCGAGGACCATCCCCCACAACGACGGCGCGGGCGTCGTGGACAAACTCGGCCCTGACGCGAGTGGGCATGAAGTCGGCGATCGCGTTTGGGTCTACAACGCGCGCTACAAACGCGCGTTCGGCACCTCGGCGCAGTACGTCTGCCTGCCCGAGAGGTTTCTGGTCCGCCTGCCGGAGGGAACCACATTCGCAGAAGGGGCGTGCCTCGGCATTCCCGCCATGACGGCGCATCGATGCCTGTTCGCGGACGGCCCCATCGAGGGCAAGACGGTGCTGGTGACGGGCGGCGCGGGCCGCGTGGGCGTCTACGCCGTGCAACTGGCCAGATGGGCGGGAGCGCGCGTGATCGCCACGGTGAGTTCGGACGCCAAGGCGGAGCGGGCGTCGGCGGCCGAGCACATCATCAACTACCGCGAAGAAGACGTTGCAGAAAGGGTAATTGCGATCACAGGCGGCGCGGGCGTGGACCGCGTTGTGGACGTGAATTTAGGGGTGAACTGGGAGACGAACTACAAAATCCTGAAGGTCGGCGGCGTGATCACATCTTATTCCTCGATGGGGGACCGCAACCCACGCTTTCCCCACTACGAACTCATGCTGAACAACATCACCATCAGACTCGTGATGGTCCACTGCTGCCCGCCGGAGGCTCTGCTCCACGCGGCGGCGGACATCACCCGCGCGCTGGATGACGGCGCGCTCACACACCACATCGCCGAGCGTTTCCCGCTCGATGAACTCGCAAGCGCGCACGAGACCGTGGAAGCGGGTGAAGCGGTTGGCAATGTAATCGTGGAAATCGACTAGGCGATACTCAGCTTTTTCAACCCCGACTCCAGAGCGTCGAGCGTGCGATCGATTTGCGCCTCGGTGTGCGTCGCCATCAGGGTGGCCCTGAGCCTGCTCGTTCCCTCGGGCACGGTGGGCGGGCGGATGGCTAAGAGATAGACGCCCGCCTCCATCAGATACTCCGCGAGCGCCAGCGTTTTTTCCGTGTCCTTGATGATGATGGGGAAAATCGGAATCTCCGCCCCGGGAGGCTGCTCGCTCACGCGAACCCCGATGTAGCGAAGCCCCGCGCGGAAACGCGCGCACAGGTTCGCCAGATTCTCCCGGCGGCGCTCCCCCTCGGCTCCCTCTGCGACGCGAACGGCGGCGCGGGAGGCGGCGGCCACGGCGGGCGGCGGGCTCGTCGAGTAGATATAGGGCCGCGCCTTATTGATGAGGTAATCGATCACTTCGGAATCCGCGCAGGCGAACGCGCCGTATGAGGCGAGCGCCTTGCCCAGCGTACCCATGGACACCGAAACGCCGTCTTCCACACCGAAATAAGCGCCACTCCCCCTGCCGCCTTCCCCGATGACGCCCGTGCCGTGCGCGTCGTCCACCACGAGCATCGCGCCATATTTGCGCGCGAGGTCGCAGATACCGCGCAGCGGCGCCAGATCGCCGTCCATGCTGAAAACGCCGTCCGTCACGATGAGCTTCCGGCGCACCCGGGAATCATTTTTCAGGGCGTCCTCCAGGCGGTTGAGGTTCCCGTGCGGGTAGACGTGGACGCGCGCCCTCGAGAGCCGGCAGCCGTCCACGATGCTCGCGTGGTTTAACGCGTCACTGAAAACGGCGTCGCCCTCACCGGCCAGGGCAGTGATCAAACTCAAGTTCGCCAGAAACCCCGAACCGAAGAGGAGCGCGGCGTTTTTTCGCTTGAAGGCGGCCAGCGCGCGCGCCAACTCCTCGTGTGCGGCCATGTGGCCAGAGATGAGCGGGGAGGCGGCCCCGCTCGCGCCCGAGGCCCGCGCGGCCTCGACGGACGCCTCGATGATCGCAGGAAAGTTGGCGAGACCCAGGTAGTTGTTGCTCGAGAGGTTGATGAGGGTCCTCCCGCCGTGGCGCATGGTGGGGCCCTGCATCCCCTCGACGATGCGCAGACCCCGGCGCAGGTTGGCTTCTGCGAGTTCGCGCAGTTCATCATCGAGCTGCGCCTTCCAGTCTTTTTGAGTGGTGTCTACGCTCGTCTCGTCCATGCGCTCATTTTAGAGAAGGTGGACGCGCTCGAAAAGCGGGGGGCCGTGAAACTCTTGCGCCGCCCCCGCAATGGTGTCATTTTTCGGGAGAGCAAGGCGGTGCGGATTCATCCCGGTGGAAAGGAGCTTCTGTTGAACTGGCTTTTGGTGGCGGGCGGCGGCGCAATCGGCAGCGCGCTTCGATACGGACTGGCGCTCTTCGTGCAGCGATCGCTGGGCGCAGGCTGGCCCTTCGGCACCCTGGCGGCCAACATCATCGGTTCGTTCATCATCGGGTGCACCTACGAGCTGCTCGTCGCGAAGGAGTTGTTCAGCGAGGAAGTCCGCCTGTTCACGATGATAGGACTCCTGGGCGGGTTCACCACGTTCTCCGCTTTCAGCCTCGAAACCCTCCTCATGTTCCAGGAAGGCGACTGGTTCCTGGCGGCGCTCTACGTGGCGCTCTCGGTCGCCGGGTGTCTCCTCGCCGTCTGGGCGGGGTTTCAGTTCGCGGCAGCGGTTACATAACGCATCCGAAACTTCCCCGGCGGGGTTTCCTCATCTTCTGGTCGGGCAGACCGCCTTGTTGCGATTGTCGTGCCACGGATCATACCAAAGCACCTGAAACACCTGACCGGCCCGGATTCCATACAGCCTTTCCCTGGAATTGACCCGCAAGGACACGATGGTTTCAATGTCGTCTTCTTCGATGTCTTTGAGTCTTTTCTTTGCGGTCGAGGAAAGTTTCGAAACGAGGATCGGATGATGGTTGGTGCCTCGCCTTCTGCCGCCGCTCGCCCGATACAACTCGGCCCAGGTCATGGTTTCCCAGTTTGAAATCGTTTCGTCGACGAGCCGCCTGAAATCGATATTCCTGCAAGCCCTCACGCCCCACGGACCATCCCAGTCGATCTTACCCACGTGCCAGCAAATCACCAAATGATCGTGAGATTCGCTTAATTCCTGACGAACTTCCTTGACGGATTCCCTGCTTGAGGGGCTGGATTGTGGGGGGATTGCTTTTCGCCGCTTACCTCTATACCTGGAGGGAGCCATAATATTCCGCCAGCGATTCATGCGATATAACTTGATTCCCTCTTTCTCTGGCCGGAATACCCTTCCTTGCGTTTATCCATGGGGGTTCGGAATGCGTGAGGTCGCTCAGTTGTTGACCGCTGTATTCACCGTAATGCTTTACCACGACTTCTATGGTTTCGCGCTCGCTTTCAGATAATGTGTCGGCATCCGCCCGAACCGTAGAGACATGGAAAAAACCTTGATGCTTCTTATATAAATCGGGACTCACCGGTCCATTGGCCCAAGCCTGAATATCTTGTGGAAATAAAGGCTCTTCATCCCAGACGAGATGCCAAGCCTGCGCGTAATAAACGAGCTTTTGAAGTTTCCACGTCGTGATCCTGCCGGTTTTCGAGAGAATGTATTCCGCGACACCATAAACCGACGCCATGCCTACCTCCCCTTCCGCCTTTCTGTATTCACCCATTCTGGACATGAATATATAAAATTGCAATGCACGAATATAATACGATAATAACACGAAATACTCCGGGTGTATACCCCAATAAAATCCCCGCGCCGCAGGGCAACGGGGACCACCAGGCGAGCCTGATGGGTAGCTAGATAAATATATGAGCAATTCCACACCTTGTCCACATTTTATGCACGGATATTCCACGCGCCCGCAAGAATGCGGATGCACACCATGCTGCCCATCAGATCGAATACATCTCGCCCCCGTCGACCTGCAGCGCGGCGCCCGTGATGTAGCTCGCCCGCTCGCTGGCGAGAAAGGCCACCGCCGCCGCGAATTCCTCCGCCTCCCCCAGGCGGCCGATGGCGATGTCCTTCGTTATCTCGGCATACACTTCCTCTTCGGTGCGGCCGCTCTCCGCCGCCATCTTTGCGACACGCTCGGGCCAGTGGGTGTTGAAGCGCCCCGGGTTCACGATGTTCACCAGTATGCCGTCGCGCACGAACTCGCCCGCGAGTGATTTCGTGAAATTGAGCAACGCCGCCTTGGAGGCGTTCGACACCACGCGGCGGGGCCTTGGCTGGCGGCTGCTCGTGGAGCCCGTCATGATGATGCGTCCCCACTTCTGCTTCTGCATGTAGGGGATCACCAGACGGCTGAACTCGGCCGCTGCGAAAAGAATGCTGCTCATGGAGTAATCCCAGTCCGCGCGCTCCACGTCGAGAAAATCCTTTGTCGTGCTCACCCCTGCGTTGCTCACGAGGATGTGGACCGTGCCGAAAAGGGCGACTGTCTCCTCCACCACGCCGGCGATTTCTTCCGCCTTGCTCACGTCGCAGCGCACCGCGCGCACCACGCCTTCCGAGACCGACTGGATTTCCTGTTTCGCCGCCGCCAGACGCTCCTCGTTCCGGGCGCAGATACATACGTCGCAGCCCTCCCCCGCGAGTTCCCTGGCGACCGCGAGACCTAACCCTGAGTTTCCACCGGTGACGATGGCGGCTTTACCGTGAAGTCCCAAATCCATTTGTTCATCCTTTATTGGTGTATCAAGCCGTTTTTATCGGTTAAAATCCAATTATCATCAAAGGGTTAAGATGTTACTAGCTCGGAAGGAATGGGAGAATTTCAAGAAACACCCAAACTACCTGCAATGACGTTACCTGCATATCGGGACGGTAACCCTATTAAGCGATTACTCAATTACCGAGAGCACATCCCTGCCTTTTTTGATTACCACTCGTCGGATGTGTTTACGAATATCTGGGACAGCATAGTCCACCGCCAATTCCACTACCCTTTCGCCTCTTCGTCGCTTACTGTGCCAATAGGAGTAAGGGTAGTCAGGAATACGTGCAAATACAGATTCATCGCGCTCCCGAGGCATTGGTTTTGTGCAGCCGCTGTTGATCGGACATAGCCAGATCGTCTCCCGATGAGCTTCGATTAGGGAACGGGTATTTACTTCCAGCACATCGTGTTCATAGTCCCGATAGGCCCTCGCACCTGTCAGCTTGTGAAGTCGTTCCTCACTCAACCAAAAAAAGGCTTTCGAGTTGAGAATCCTGTACCAATCCGATGGTTCCAAATCTGTTGGTAGACAACGCCTGAGTCCTGCATCGCTCATTGGGATTTGATCACGAATCACAGCGCGCGGTAAACCATCCGCGGTTACTTCAATGCTACTCGGACGATGCTCTTGCTCAATCTTTCTCCGTTCAACACCATTAACAGAATAGAGATCAAGTAACGCCGAAGTACTCTGTAAACCCCTCTCCCTTATCGATGCCCAAGAACCACGCTCCGCCATATGGTAAAGAATTGGGCTGTCAGCAATCAGTTCTTCAAGCTCCTGTTCAGTCACCATGTTCTCCGATCAATAACATTTCGCCAATTGAAATCTGTAGACAGAAGAGTCACTGGGCGGCCCGAGACGCGCTCCACTTCTTCCACAAATCGGATCGTTTCAGTATTGAGCTGCTCAAATCGAAAAGCCGTCCTATTTTTAATGTCGAAGTAGTCCACGAAAGTTAAGGCTATATCTGTTGGCCCATTCAGTTGAACAGAGTCCTTGAATTGCTCCCAGTCAAATTCCGCGATACGGCGTTGTCGCTGCGTGGTGGTTGTCGTTTCGGTTTTCTCCAATTCATCTAGTGGGATCCTGCTTCTCTTGTGTATCTCTTCTAATGTCACCTCAAAATCCATAGGTCCCGACGGTCCACCAACCCGAATCGGGAAAGTTCGACAAACCATAATAATCTTTCGAACATTGGATGGTGATATCCCGGCATCTGCGAGACAACCAGAGACCGTCGTGTCTCTAGTCGTTACATGCGGATACTTCCCATGATGAAGACTTAGAGAAGTTCCCTGCGTACCTTCCAGTAAAATTCGAAGCCCATCCACCGTGGCGTCTGCTAGTACCTTTCGAGCACTACCTATGTATGGTTCTAGATCCGGATGGTCCTTTGCAAGGAATAGAGTCTTTTCGTCCTTGTAATCAGATCTGCCTGTCATTTTCCTAGCGGATGCTATCCCAACACCCTGCGCCGTGGAACTGATATTACCGAAGAGTCTTTCTTCCTCTCGGATGTCTTCATCGCTAATAATCATTGCCTGTTCATCAATTATCAGCCTCCCGGCGCTAACTTTGTGTGTAGCAATCTCTGTCAAAAGTTTTGTAGGGTTGATCACTGCTCCAGGACCAAGCAAAAGTCGGGCTTTGGGGGCACGTCCAGTCCCAGACGGCAGATGATAGTATTTCTCAGGCTTTGGTTCAGCGTACACTTGATGTCCAGCATTGGGTCCACCCACTCGCACGAGAAGGTCGTATTCGGGCGCAATGTGCCCAACGATATTACCCTTCCCCTCGCTCCCATATTGGCCTCCAATTAATACATCTACCAAAGCCTCATTAGACCGTGGATAGAGGTTTAGTAGAGCGGTGGCCCGTACCAGAACAGCTTCTTTGCTGCACTTATCCGTGTGAACGACGATATCTGCGAGAGGCTCGAGTTTTTCTATATTCTTTTCAGTTCGATTCCGTTTTAGAGAATCGTAATCTAAATCGGTGTCCTCTAGACGCTTTCTCCTTTCATATCGTGTCTTAAGTTCTTCCGGCGTCGCAGTAAGATGTATGTGATGTACTTCCGCTCCATACGCCTTTCGAATTGCATCAATTTGACCACGAATCCTTACCGAATCGACAACGAATAATCCCTCAGGAATCGGCCCAGTAGAGGATGCAGAAATGGGGGCATCGATTGTTTGCTGTAGCGCTTCGGCTACCCAAGCCCCAGCATCGGCATTGTCCAACTTCTGGCCCGCCCGCTGTAAATTGCGGCGTTCGGGCTTGGTCCTCGGTAATATTTTAAGGATAAGGTCTTTGGTTTTTACGACTACGGCTCCGTGAAGTTCTTGCAATTGACGAGACAGTGCTGATTTGCCAGAACAAATTGGCCCGGAAATCAAAACAATTCGCAAGGGAGCGCGCTTGACAGTCAATCAAAATAACTCTAATTGCGGTCGCTTAGGCGGTAGATCGTAGATCGTTACCGACAAACCAGACCGTATCATTGTATCATCCAGCATTTCTTGAATAGTATCCCAGTTACCACCAGAATCACCCGTACCTATTCGGGGCATATGTATACTAGCCTTTTCATCAATTGCGCGTGAACTTACTGCTACTAGGCATCGCTCTAGCGCACCGTAACGAATTCTAGGAAGTGGCGACGGGCCGAAACCCTCTTGAGCAATCATACTTGCGATCATCATCCCATCATCCACTTTGTTAAAAATTACGTGGCCGAGGCGTTTTCCACGTGGAATATCCAAGAAATCATGAGTAAAGTCTTTATGCGCTTCAGGGAATTGTTTGGCTGCCTGTCGTGCCACCCCACCGCCCCATTTAGTAGCTCGGTCATTAACCAATTGGCAAAGTATTTTGGAACCGCTACCAATGGGTTTTAAAACGTTACCATGAAAGACTGTTATTGGAGATACGGATTCACTCGATTTATCAAACCGCACTAACGCAGCTACACGCGGATAAACACTACCCGGATAACCTGGGATTCCGACACATTCAATTTCCGTAGCGGAACCAAGTATCCAATTTTCGGTCGCGCGGTTTGTATGTCCAATCGCAGTACAGGTTCTGATCACGCTATCCTCTGGAACTCGCACACGTGACATTCTGACACGGGAGGCAGTAGGTGATGCCACATAGTAGTCAACGCGATACGAACGTATTTTTTTTCCGGTGCTGTCAGGAGATGCGAAAAAAACGCCTATAGGCTTTGCAGAAACTTTCGCGAGCCGAACAAGAAACGCCTCAACCGAAACATCGAAATCACGACACTGGTGCATCAAATCTTCGATAGTCGGTACTTCTGAAGCTGCCTCAAGGCTACCAATAGGAAGAACAAACTCGGAAGCTGCAAGATTACAAAGCATCTCTAGCTGCCAGTCATCCTCAGCAATTTTAGGCCCACCTCTATTTCGAATTTGCTCGCCCCAATCTGGAAAAAGGAGATGTGCCACTTCATGTGCGATAGAAAATCGAACACGCTCCCGGGCTTGCTGCGGATTGAATTCAATCTTGGCTCCTTTTGCGGTCTCTACCAGCCGTGCGTCTGCAATGCTTGAATTAGCCTCAACCTGAACATTGAGCATTTTGGCAATGTATAGCGGGTTGAATGGTGGACCTACCCAACCACTCTCGCGAGCTTTGAGCACTAAAGTCCGCGACTCTTCCCTAATCACATCAAAGGGATCATTCCCCTTGGCGAACGCCTTGACTGATTTATTTGTCCAATTGATAGATGGTACGGGACTCATGAATCCTGACAACACAATGATTTTGGGCCAGACAGACCCATATATGGCGAGAACCGAAATGAATTGCCCGAAAAGGCGTTTCGGATGTCGCTCTCAATGTTATTAGTCAGCCGATGCATAATGATTACTTAGCACCAAATTTGGGAGGTCGCAACCTCCCTAAGAACGATTGAGAATGCGCATACGCCCCCTTATAATCCAGCGATTCCACCGTTCGCCACCCGAGAGGAGAAAAAATGACGGAGCGCGCCGATTTTCGCCAGTTCTACCGCGACGCCCACAAAGTGGATCTGCTCACCGACCGCGAGAAAATCCTGATGGGCCTGGCCATCGCCATCGTGCGCAACTGCCAGCCGTGAGTGGACCGCCGCCTGGCGGACGCCGGGAAAGCGGGCCTCAATGAAGAGACGCTCGACGCCGCATTCGATTTGACCGCCGCCGTCATGGCGGGAGTCGCCCAGAGCATGAACCAGCGCTACAAGGCTTCTCGCAACCAGGGCGATAGCTAGAGATCCCCCCTGATGAAAGACTGGTTCAAGCGATTCACGGATTTCGACGACCCGAACAAGCTCATGCCCTGGAAGGACAAGAGCCCCGAACCCCAGGGGGAGGAGCCTGAGGACCGCCCCGAAATTCCCATCAAGCCGGGCTGGTATTTCGTGATGTACTTCATCATGGGCGTGGGCTTCGACACCCTGTTCCCCACCTACGCCTTCCCGGAGAACGTGCGCTTCACGCTCGGGGTCGGGCTGGTGATTGCAGGCGCCGTCCTGAATTCGACCTCCCTCGTCTGCTACAGGGACACCCGCACGAACCATGAGACGAACAAGCCCGCGCACGCCCTCATCACGGAGGGGCCCTACCGCTTCTCGCGGAATCCTATCTATCTCGGCTACATGTGCCTCTTCCTGGGACTCGGGATTTTCCTCAACAACTTGTGGATATTCGTTCTGGGCGCGCCGCTCCTCGCCACAGTGCAGGTGGCCATCATCGCGCGAGAGGAGGACTACCTCGCGGAGAAATTCGGCGAGGATTACGGCGTATACTGCCAGAGCGTGCGCCGCTGGCTGTAGGGCGGTTCACTCTCTCTAACCGAAGCGATATAATAATGATAGCCTCGGAAACGGAGGACACCATGACATTCTATGAAATTCTCAGCATCATCGGACAGTATGTGGGTCTTGGGCTCATATTTTACGGCATTCGTTCCATGATCAAAGGGACGGAGCAACGGGAAAGGGAAAGCATCAGGCGCCATGAGGAAAACATGACCGCGCTCAAGGCCCTCATTGAAGGCCAGAATACGCTGATCGAGAGAACGGCGCGATAAACGCGGAAAACACAAGTGATCAGTCCGCAATAAAGCGTATGGAAAAGGGGTTGTTAAAAAGTCCCTCCTCAGTCGGATTTCGCCACCGCAGGAATGACGAAAAAAACCGCACCATCTCTTGTAGGGACAGGCCCCCGTGCCTGTCCTATATAGGGGTAATTATGACCGACGGGCGGCCACGGGGGGCCGCCCCTACGTTCGTCATTCGAGGGCGCGCGCAGGGACGCATACGGGCTTTTCCGACAACCCCCACCAGCGTGGCTCGCTCAAAAAAGAGGCCGCTCCCGGTGGAGCGGCCCCTGAACATCCTGATGAATGAATCGTTTAAGACTACCGCACGCCCTTGGGCTTGGGACGCGCCTTGCGCTTGGTGATCTCTTTCTTGATCGCCGCGTCGGATTTCCCGTTCGTCTCGATGCCGAAGACCTCGCCCACGCGGGTGTGCTTGTCCATCAGGCGCATGAAGGAGATGTCCGCCAACTCGGCGATCACCATCTCGCACGTGCTGAAGATGGTGCATCCCTCCACCAGGTGTCCGCCGAAGCACGTCGCCTCGGGACGGCCCATCGAGATGGTGACGTGGGCGTGGAGGTAGGGCTCGCCCGCCTCGGTCTCGGTGATGTTGCCGCTCATCTGCAGGAGTTCGAGCGGGCCGCCTATGGGCGTGAAGATGCGGCACTCGTCGTTGATGGGGAACGGGTCGGGGAACTGCCAGACGTTTCTGAGCACCGCCTTCTGCAGGCTCGCCGCCACGCTCAGGATGACGCCCGCCTTCACATTCTTCTCCTGGCATATCTTGAGCGTCGTGCCGAACAGATCATCCCCCGGCGCCATGCGGACAGTCAGCACGCGGCCGATGCTCGCCTCGGCCACGTCGTAGCGGGCCTTGCGAGTCTTCCAGTTGGAATTATCGAAATTCGGTAATTTTTTCGCCATGGATACTCATTCTCCCTGAGAGGCCTCTCGCCTCGTATGTGAAAAGATGCGTTGAGCACGAAAATTTTTCGGGTTTATACCACACAGGGTACCGGCGCGCATTCCGCGTCCGTGCGAATGCTGCGAAAAAGCATCAACCGCTCGGCGCCTCGTAGCGGACTTCCCCGTTCGTGACGGTGCAGACGACGAATGCGCCCGGGTCGAACACGTCTCCCAGGTTAAACCCGCCCGTGCCGCGAGGTGGACAGACGACGCAGAAATCGGCCGCGCCGCCGGGCTTGAGAACCCCCAGGTTATCGAAGCCGAGCGCTTCGGCGCCTGAGCGCGTGCACATATCGAGCAGTTCCGAGTCTGTTATTTCCACGTCCGCCTCGCGAAGGGCGCGGGCCTCGTCCAGGAGCGAGAGGGAGGGGCTGCTCGCCAGGCTGTCGGTTCCCAGGCAAAGCTCCAGACCCGCCTCGCGCATGCGCGCCGCATCGGCGAAGGGATGATCGAAAAAACGCGCCGAGCGCGGGCAAAGACAGACGCGCACCCCGTTCTTCCTGAGGAGCGTCCAGTCTTCGGGGTTCGTCTGGTTCGCGTGAACGGCAAGGGTTAAGCCACCCAGCGCGCCCGTGAGGTCGAGATGGGCGGCGGGGCGAAGACCCGAGGGCTTGAAGCCGTGAAGCTGACCGTTCAACTCATGGTGGACTCTCGCGAGTGCGCCACCGCCGTCTTGCAGGAATTCGACCTCGTGCATGCTCTCGCCCAGATGCGTCGCCACGGGCCAGCCTCTCGCTCTCGCCTCTTTCAACACCGCGCGGTAGAGGGCGAGCGAGGCGCTGTAGGGCGCATGGGGGCTCAGCCCGTGCCGCACGGCGTTCGGTATGAGGCCCTTGTATTCGGGGAACAGGTCGCAGGCCTTCATTTTTTCCGCCAGAACCTCATCCGCCCGCGCAGGATCCAGGCCCAGCACCTCGTGGAACACCACGCCGCGCATCCCGGCACCCGATATCGCCGTAGCGCTCTCTCCCGAAGTCGAGACGTCGCCCACGCAGGTGACGCCCGCCGCCAGGCTCGCGGCGGCGCCGATCTGCGCAGAAGCCAGAAACAGATGCGCGGGCCAGCCCCTCATCTCGCGCACGAGAGAGACTATCCAATCCTCCATGGGGCCGGGCTTTCGCTTGAGGCCCGAGAGTTCGAGATGCGTGTGCGCGTTCACAAGGCCCGGAATCAGGATCGCGCGCCCGAAGTCGCGCTCTTCGGCCACGGGTTCCGCAGGGCGTACGAATGCTTCTTCTCCTACAGCCAAAACGCGGCCGGAGGACGTCAGGACAGCACCGCGTCGGATGGGCGGCCCGTCCACCGGACAGACCAGGTCCGCCACCCAAAGCTCCATCTTCTGCTTTTGGGGCGTTCGGGGCGATTCCGTCGTCACGGGAGAGGCGTTACTAGATCAGTTCGTAGAAGAAGTTGCGCCGCCTGGGCGTGAAGCCGGCGTTTCGCGCCATGCGGTGGAGGTCGTCCTCGTTCAGGGCGTAGGTGGTGCCGGCGGCGCTCACCACGTTTTCCTCCAGCATGGTGGAACCCATGTCGTTGCAGCCGTAGTGCAGGGAAATCTCGCCTATCTTCATGCCCTGCGTCACCCAGGAGGACTGGAAGTTCGCGATGTTGTCCAGATAGAGGCGGCTGATGGCCAGCATCCTGAGATATTCGCTGCTGCCCACCGTCTGGGCCTTGAGCGGCGCCGCGCCGTCGTTCTGGAACGTCCAGCAGATATACGCCGTGAAGCCGCCCGTCTCGTCCTGGAGTTCGCGCAGACGGTGTAGGTGTTCGACCCGTTCGGCATCGGTTTCCACGTGGCCGAACATCATCGTGGCGCTGGAGCGGATACCCTGGTTGTGGGCGGCGCGCATGACCCCGAGCCAGCCCTCCGTGTCGACTTTCAGCCGCGAAATCTTCTCTCGCACGCGGTCGACCAGAATCTCGCCGCCGCCGCCCGGCACGGAATCCAAGCCCGCAGCATTCAGGCGCGTGAGCACCACCTCGTAAGGCATGTCCTCGAGCCGGGCGATGTGGTGAATCTCGGGCGGACTCAAGGCGTGGAGATGGAGGTCCGGAAACTCACTCTTCATCCAGGAGAAGAGCTCCTCGTACCATTCGATCCGGAGGTCGGGGTGGTGCCCGCCCTGGAGCAGTATCTGGCGGCCTCCCACGGCGTATAGCTCATCGAGTTTCTGTCTTATCTCGTCACGCGTACGGATATAGGCTTCGGGGTGATCGCCCGGCGGACGGTAGAACGCGCAGAAGGTGCAGTAGACGTCGCACACGTTCGTGTAGTTGATGTTCCTGTCCACGCAATAGGTGGCGTAGCCCTCGGGGTGCAGCCGCGCGCGCACGTCGTCCGCCGCGGCGCCCAGGGCGACAAGATCATCCCCTTCGAGCAGGGCGAGGCCTTCCTCAAAGGAGAGCCGCTCGCCTCCCGCCGCCTTTTCAATCGCCTCGTAGAACGCCGTCGTCGCCGTGGTCATGGGTTTCCTCAAGGTTCTCTCAAGCCCTGGGAATAATGCGGGAGAGCCGCGATCAGGTCAACAGATGGAACCGGCGGTGCGAATCGTTTTCCCGCCCAAGAACGACGTCGCGGGGATTCTCGATGGCGCGGATGGTGAGAGGCGCGTCGCGGTTTCTCACTTCGATCTTGTGCGCGGGAAAGGTGGAGACGTCCGCCCCTGCGCGCTCCGCGACCTGAGAGGAGATGACGAGCCGACAGCCGTATTCCTTCGTCAAATCCTGAAGGCGGCTGGCCGTGTTCACCGTATCGCCCACCGCCGTGAGATATTTGGCCACGCCCCGGCCCATCTCGCCCACCACGGTGGGGCCGGTGTGTATTCCGACGCCGACGCGAAGAGGCTCTTCGAGTTCATCGGCAAGCGTCTTGCTCATCCCGTCGAGCGCGTCCACGATGGCGCAGGCCGCCGCCAAGGCCTGCCTGCAGCCCTCCTCAGGACCCTCCTCCACACCGAAGAGCGCCATGACGCCGTCTCCCACGAACTGGTTGATGAGTCCCCTCTCTTTGGTGATCGCCTCGCCCATCGCCTCGAAGTAGCAGTTAAGAAAGAACACGACGTCGTAGGGGAGTTTCTTCTCGGCGATGCGGGTGAAACCCCTCAAGTCGGCGAACAGGACGGCCACACCGCGCTCCTGTCCTGTGGCGTAGCCGCGTTGCGCAAAACCCTGCGCCGCGTCCGCACCTGCGGGCAGCATGAGCAGGACCGAGAGGTCCGCCCCCGGCCGCAACTGGCACGCCAGGCGGACGTCGGGCGCGGCCTTGATGCGCTCCAGGACGCGCTGCTCCTCAACCTGCGCGGGTGGTATGGCGTCCGCCCCGCCCAGCAGTTTCACCCGGCAGGTGGAGCATCGCCCGCGCCCCCCGCAAACCGAAGCATGCGGAACGCCTGCGGCGCGGCTCGCCTCGAGCACGGTGGAGCCCACCGGCGCCACGGCCTCGCGTCCGCCCGCATAGGCGACGCGGAACGTCTTGCGCATCCGCTCCCGCGCACAGCGCGCTCCCCGCGCGAGGAACACCAGCGCGACCAGACCCAGATAGCCCCACCATAGCGTGTCGCGCGCGAGGTGGAGTTCTTCTCTTTGCGCGCGGTCCGGCATCCCGGTGCGGCGCAGCATATCGCGCCGCCATTCCGCATCCGCCGAGAGCCTCGCCGCCTCGCGCCCGCCCTGGCTGAAGCCCGCCAGCGATAAGGCCGCGACCAGCACCATGACGGACAGACACGCCGGGAACCACTTTGAGTACCAGGGCTTGAGCCGCAGCCAGTAGTGGAGGCCCACGCCGGCGTGCGTCCAGGCGATGAGGAGAAAAATCGCTTGTTTGAGTCCCACTTCCGGCGAGCGCTCCCAATAGAGGAACATCAGGCGCTCGTAGGTATCCAGCGTGCCGAACCACTCATGGGCCAGGCGCGTGCCCACGACGTGCGAGATCATGAACAGCGGGATGGAAAGACCCAGGACGATCTGGGCCCCCTCCCAGAGCGGCATCTTAAGACTACGGCGGCCAAACAGGCCGTACATCGCAAGCGCCGTATGCAGGATGAGCGAACTATAAAAGAGCACCGAGCCGGGGACGCTTCGCCAGAACCCCAGGAACCAGAATCTGCCCGCGTCCATCGCGGCGAGCGAGGCCAGACCCAGGGTGTGATTCAAAAGATGGGTGATGAGAAAGAGAAAAAGAACGCAGCCGGAGCCAAGGCTCATGCGCCTGCGCCAATGTTCGACGGATGAGGCCGCGGCAGACGCATCAGAAGCCATGAAACCAGTCTCCAGGCAGGCGGCTCAGAGGGGGTTTTTCTTAAGAAACGCCTCCATCTGCGCGATGAAGGCTCCCGGCTGATCCCAGAAGACGCTGTGGCCCGCATCGGGGATGATGGAAGTCGTGCAATCGGGCACGTGGTTCGCATACACTTCGCTGAAAGATATAGGACCGGCGTCGTTCTCCCCGTGGCACACCCAGGTGGGGACGGAGATCTTGTGCAGCTCGTCCCGTAAAACCGGCATGGTGAACAGCGCGTTCGCGGTATCGGTGAACGTCTGCGGCGTGTTCTTGAGGTACCGCTCCCTGTACTCCTCGGCCAGAGGACCCTCGCGCAGGCTCTCGGGAATTTCGTCGCGGCGCAGCTTGTATTCGTGCAGCGCTTCCATCCCTTCGGTTTCAGCCACATTCAAGTTCTCCTCGAACATCTGCCGGTACGCGCCCGATGGCGGGCCTGCGGATGCGGCGGAGAGCATGAGGCGGCTCAGGCGCTCTGGATGCTGAATCCCCACCATGGTGCCCGTGCGCCCGCCCATGCTCTGGCCGAGATAATCGGTACGCTCGACGCCCAAGGCGTCCAGAAAACCCACGACGTCATCCGCGAAGGTCTGGATGGTGTAGGGGCCGCGCGGCTTGTCCGAATCGCCGTGGCCGCGCAGATCGAGCGCGTACACATGGAAGCGATCCGCCAGCCAGTCGATGAGGGGCGTGAAGGAGAAGTGAGAGTTCTGAAACCCGTGCACCAGAAGAAAGGGCGTCCCTTCGCCTCGTTCGATGTAGTTGATGTCGATTCCGTTCACACGCGCTTTCGGCAAGGTTTTTCTCCTTTCGTTTCGCCACTTTGGCCGACTCTTTTGTCCTTTAGACGATGAAAAGTTTCACGCCCCCACGGGGGGCCGTTCGTTCCTGAGTTCGGGCGTCGCCTCCTCATAGGCGTGGGCCACGCGCAGGACGTCGGTCTCGCGCCAGGGGCCGCTCGCGATCTGGAGAGAGGTCGGCATGCCCTCCGAATTCCGGCCCATCGGCGTGACGAGCGCCGGGAAGCCCGTGGCGTTGTGCGGCGCGAGAAACGGCCTGTGGATGTTCTTGTAGGATACGTCCCGCCCGTTCATCCGGACGGTGAGCGTCTCAATCGGCGGGGCGACGCAGGGCATGGCGGGCTGGATGAGGGCGTCGGCGCCTTCAAAGAACGCGGCGACCTCGCGCTGGGCCAGAACGCGTTCTCTCATCGCGCGCACGTAATCATCCGGCGCAATCTGAAGCGACCACTCAATGCGCTCGCGCACGTCCGCCCCGTAGCCATCCGGATTCTCTTCGAAAAACGGCCTGTGGAACTCGCTGAACTCAGGCCCCGAGATGAGGGGGAAGAAATCCATGAGCCTCTGGTGGTGCGCGAAGGATACCTCTTCCACCACAGCGCCCAGGGCGCGGAACACCTCCACCGCCGCCTCGAACGCCGCCGTGACCTCCGAATCCACCTCGGCATGACCGTGAAAATCAGGACAGACCAGGATGCGGCTCCCGCGCACGCCGTCCTCGATGCTCGCGGTGTAGTCGGGAACGGGGATATTTTGGCACTTGGAATCCCGGGCGTCATAACCCGCCACCGCCTGAAGCATTATTCCTGCGTCACGCGCCGTGCGCGTCATGGGCCCCGCATGGTCGAGGCTCAGGGCGTTGGGACAGATGCCCCGGATGCTCACCCGGCCGTGGGTCGCCTTGAAGCCCACGCCCCCGCACAGGGAGGCGGGGTTGCGGATGGAGCCGCCCGTGTCCGTGCCGATGGCGCAAGGCGCAAGCCCCGCCGCGCAAGCAGCGCCCGAGCCGCCGCTCGAACCGCCGACGATGCGCTCGGTGTCCCAGGGGTTTCGCACCGTGCCGTAGTGGGGGTTGATGCTCACCGCGGCGGCGGCGAACTCGTGCGTGACCGTCTTGCCGAGCATGACGGCGCCCGCGTCCTTGAGACGCCTGATGATCTCGGCATCCTCGCGCGGCACGTTGTCGCGGTGAAAGGAAGAGCCGTGGGTGGTGAGCACGCCCGCCGTCTCGACGATGTCCTTCGCCCCGTAAGGAATACCGTGCATGGGGCCGCGCCACCGGCCGCCGGCTATCTCGGCCTCGGCGGACTTCGCCGCTTCCATGGCGAGTTCGGCCGTCACCGTCTGGTAGGCGAACAGCCTGGGGTTCACCGCCTCGATGCGCCGCAGGTGCGCTTCGGTCACCTCGACGGGGGAGATTTCCTTCTTGCGAATCATCCCCGCCAGGTCGTGAATGCTCGTGAAGCAAAGGTCATCACTCATGTCGTCCTCCTTGGAGGCTGAGTTTTCCACTACCTCCACGTGTGCTACCACCTCATCGACGAAGCGGGGCTCCCAGCCATCGGACACAAGGCCGTCCTCGACGAGAAGATCATAATAACGCCTCAAGCCTTCGATTTCCTCATCGCCCACGTCGTAGCGGATACACTCGGTGAGATAACACCACGCCGTGTTCCTGTCGACGCCGGGCGGAAGCGCGCCGTTCACGATCTCCTCTATCCGTCCGACGCCCTCTTTTTTCGCGTTATGCAAAAGCGCTGCGGCCTCGGCGTTTCCCGCTCCCTGACGGAACACCCAGAGCGCATAGACGAAGGGGAGTCCCGTGAAATTCTGCCACTCCTCGCCCAGGTCGAGCACGTAGTGATCGCCCGGCGGTTCGCGCAGCGCGTTGTCGCCGATGAGCAGGAAGGCGTCGAGCGACTCGTCCGCCCGCGGCGGTTTGATCGGGTCGATTGGGACGAACTCGGGCTCCGCCCCCCAGCGGTGTTTCAGATAGACGCGCGCCATGTTCGTCGCGGCGAGCGACCAACTGTCCAGCCCCACGCGGCGCAGCGAATCCGCCGGTTTCCGGCAATAGAGCCGGATGCTCTCCACCGGGCCTTTGCTCGCGATGCCCACACTAGGCGCGAAACGCGCGCCGCGCATCCCGAAAAGGGCGAACGAGGAGACGAGCGCGCCGTCGAGCTCTCCGCTCTCAAGCATTTCCGCCAGCTTCGAGGGGGGTTCGACGAGGAGTTCGACCGCCGGGTTTCCTTCCAGCGCAATCGTGAGGGGTCTGGCGTTCAGGAAGGGAACGGTGCCGAGTTTCATGGTGGTGCTCAGGCGTGAACTGCCCATTGATCTCCCTGGCGCGTGACTTCCCGGTAGAGCGTGTCGCGCTCGATGGGCTCGCGCCCCACCTCGCGGATGAGGCGGCGGATGTCGTTCACGGTGAGTTCGTGCGGCGTCTTCGCGCCCGCCATGTGGTAGATCTTCTCCTGGACGACGGTGCCGTCCAGATCGTCCACCCCGAAGCGCTGCGAGATTTGCGCGACCGGCTGGCCCACCATGATCCAGTACGCCTTGATGTGGGGAATGTTGTCGAGCAGAAGGCGCCCGACGGCGTAGTTCCTGATGTCGAGCATCCCGCCCGTGGAGGGGATGTCGTCCATCTGCGTGTTCTCGGGATGAAACGCGAGCGGGATGAAGGTGGTGAACCCGCCGGTCTCGTCCTGCAGGTCGCGGAGCCTGAGCATGTGGTCCACGCGATCCTCGTTCGATTCGACGTGGCCGTAGAGCATGGTGCACGTGCTGCGGATGCCCTTGTTGTGGGCGATGCGGTGGATTTCGAGCCAGTCCTCGCCCGAGTGCTTGCCCTTGCATATCTTGGAGCGCGTAGGTTCGGCGAAAATCTCCGCCCCGCCGCCCGTGAGCGAACCGAGCCCCGAGCGCACCAGATGATCCAGCGTCTCCTCCACGCTCATCTTGGCAATGTGATCGGCGAGAAAGCGGATCTCCGTGGCCGTGAAGACTTTGAGGTGCAGTTGCGGATGAATCTCCTTGATGCCCTGGATCATTTCGAGATAGTAGTCGAAGGGCAGATCGGGATGAAGACCGCCCACCATGTGGAACTCGGTGCGGCCCCGGCCCAGCGTCTCCGCCATCTTGAAGATTTCCTCGAGCGAATAGGCATAGGCGTCCTGCTGGCCTTCCTTCTTGCCGAACGCGCAGAACTTGCACGCCTTCCACAGCACGCAGATGTTCGAGTAGTTGATGTGGCTGTTCACATTGTAATAGGTGCGGTTCCCGTGCAGGCGCTCACGCACGATGTTCGCCAGGAAGCCGACGGCGTTCACGTCCTCGGCTTCGTAGAGGCGCACGCCTTCTTCAAAGGAGAGGCGCAGCCCCGCCTCGACTTTTTCGAGGATATCGCCCAGAGGGCCTCTCGAGACGCGCGAGCGCATGAAGTCGCGGTTCATGGTTCACCTTCCGTTTATCGTCTCTTTGGAGAATCGATTCAGCCAGTGACGCACGGGCGCATTCTGGCGGGTGAAAGGGGGGGATGTCAACGCGGTGGGGGGGTGGGGGCTTAGTCCCCATTCGCCTCCTGATACGCCCGCGTCAACGCTTCGAGGATTTCCGGCGTGATTTCCTTGAGAGTATTCCCCTGCCCGATTCTGTCCGGCTCGATGATTCGCTCCACGGATTCTAGCGCCTTGGGAGCGTGCCGCTTGAACATCGACCGCCAAACCTGGATGGATGGACGTTGCTTTTCGTTCCAGATGGTTATGAGGCCGGCATTGTCCGGCATGATTCGCGGCAGGAGGGTGAAGCGCTTGCCTTCTACACCCATGAAAGTGGAAAGGCGCACATTCGGCCAGGCGCCCCATTCTTCCGCCGTTTCAATCAATGTATCGAACATCTCGCGGGTCTCGCCGGTAGTGTCGGCGATTGAAGCCCGGAATGCGGCAGAACCGTCGGTAAGCCTTCCCCGGGCCGCGGCGGGCCTGGAGCCGCCGGAGGGTTGATATGCGCCGAGATCGGGCGAAACACGCTGGGGCAGAGCGACCTGCGCTTCACCTACTTCATAGACCTTGAGCGTGATCAGGTCGATCGTCAGCGCCTGGACGGTTATCGCATCCAGATACGCGACAACCCTTTCCAGTTCGGCCGGAACGTCATCCAACACGAGGACCAACCGGAAGTTTCCTGAGCTAAGGTGATCCTGCAGTGAGGCCGTAAACGAATCGGCATCCACCGCCCCCTCCTGATCCTGGTCCTTCACCGCGTCGTATATGGAGTTATGACCCGCATCTGCAAGAAACCTGTGAAGAGGCCCCCGCTCAAGGTCCTCGATACTGAATCCCTGGAGAAAAGCCGCATACGCGACAATCTGCGACACGATGGCCTTGCGCGCCTCGGGGTTGCGCTCCAGCTTCACTTCGATGATCGTGGGACGACCGGAGGATTCAACCGCAAGGATGTCCGCGTATCCGTTTCCCAACTGGATTTCAGAACCCAGCACCACTAGGCGCGGAGAACCGCTCAGCGGCAGGAATTGCGGGTTCTCATTGATGAGTTCATGCAGTTTGGCTTCATCCTCGAACGCCCGAGGCTTTCCCCATTCCCATCTTTCGCCGCTGTTCGTCCAGATTCCCGTCATAAGTCATACCCTCGGTTCGTGTGCGCCGCTTTCCCATTATCGCGCTCCAGGAGACCCCCCATCACTCGCCGAAGTAGTATTTCACGCCGAGCATCACGGAGAAGTGGTTCATGCCGCTGATCGTGGTGAAGTTGGAGAGGCCGGCGACCGGGTGGAAGTCGTAGTCGCCTTTGACGTCCTCCATGTCGCCCACCATGGAGTAGGTGAGCTTGAGGCCGAGCAGCATCTTATCGCTCGCGCGGTAATCAAGACCTGCGTGCAGATGCGCGGACAAGACGGTGTCGGTCAGGTCCTCGTTCTGGCGGCCGTCGTACTGCTCGGGCATATCGCAATCCATTGCCGGATTCTTGCACGAGTACCGGGCCTCGAAATACACGCCCGATAGCTCGACGAAGGAAACGCCTACGCCCGCGCCCAGGTAGGGCGTGAAGCGGCTTCCCGCGATGGAAAAGTCGTAGTAGGCGTTCAGCGAGAGGGTGCGCGTCGTCAGATCGTCGACACCGTTATTGGGGTTGAGGTCACTTTGATAGTTGCTGTCCCGGGCGGGCATACTGCGGGAGCCATCCAGATAAGTGAGGTCGGTGAATTTCTGCTCGACGTCGTTTTTCCGCTGGGCCAGCCCCAGTTCCAAGCGAAAATCGCCGAAGGTACGGCCGACGGAAATCTCGAGCGCCGCGCCGTCGTCCGCATCCAGATCGTAGTACCACCGGTAGCCCTCGGGCGCGCCGCCGGCGAGGTGGCTGCAGTCGTCTTCGGGGTAGCAGATGTTGTCCCGGTTATGGCCCGCCTGCTCGATCCCCGAAGCCTTGTTGATCCCGACGCTCGCTCCCACGTACCAGCCCGAAGGCTTCGCCTCCTGGGCGGCGCTCGCACCCGCCTCGACGAGAATCGCGCATACCGCCAGCACAGCTATGATGACACAGAATTTCCCGGGTGATGCTCTCATTTCGTCCTCTCCTGCTCGATGTTGGATGATTCGGATACCCTCGTGGTGAACGATTCCATAGCCCGGGGGATTAAGCGCGTCATGAGCAATCGATACACAACGCCATCAGGCCGGATTTTTCGAAAGCCGCTCTATCTTCACCTCGGTGGTGAGCTCCGAACTACCGTTTCCCCGGAACACGCCCCGGCTCGGGGGGACGTCCGCGTAATCCCGGCCCACCGCCACGCGGACGTGGCGCTCGTCTCCCTCGGTGTTGTTCGTCGGGTCGAAGCCGACCCACCCCACGCCCGGAAACCAGCACTCCACCCAGGCGTGGCTCTCGCCCGTGGCCTCGCCTTCGATTTCGGGCCCCAGATAACCCGACACGTAACGGCACGGAACCCCCCAGCCGCGCATGATGGAAGCCATCACGTGCGCGTAGTCCTGGCAGACGCCCCGCCCGGTCTCCAGGATGTCCTCGATGGGCGAATCCACCTGGGTGTGGCCCGGTATGTACTCGAAGACGTCGTTGAGTTTGGCGCAGAGCTCGCGCGCGCCCACGAGGGGGTCGTCCCCCGGAGCGATGTCGTGTTTCGCCACGAACCTATCGAGCGCGGGACTCGGGCGAGCGAAGAGGCTCGGGTGCGTCAGCGGCCAGAGCTCGGGCGTGCGGACGGCGCTGCGAAGCGCCTCCGAAGCGCCGGGTTCGAGCCCCTCGGGGGCGGAGGCCAAGGGACCCACCTCCACGCGCGAGTGCGCCCGCACCTCGAAGCGCGGGTGCGGGCGGGCGCGATCCAGAAAATGCGCCGTGTTGCCGAACGGGTCAGTGAACTCGAAGAACCGGCCCTCGGGGTCGGTGCGCAGCGAGAACTCATGCACGGTCTGGGCGCGGTCGCGAAGCGGGCACAAGTACAGCGTCATCACCGAGGTCTGAACGGGCGTCTCGTAATCGAAGCGTATGGCGTGCTCGACCGTGTAGCTCACTATCACGCCGGGATCTCCTCGGCCAGTGAGCGGTGGACGTAGGCCGCCATCGCCAGGTCGTGGAGCTCACGGACGTCGCCCCCTATCGCGCGGAAGAATGCGCCCGCATCCACCTCGCCGGAACCCGTCGCATCCATTTCGATGGCCGCCGTGAGTCGAAGCGCCATCCGGTGCGGCGGCGCGAGGGGAAAACGCGCGCCGAGCGGGTCGATTCCGTTCAGCATTTCCTCGATGCGCTGCAGCGAGAAACGGAGCGAGCGGGGAAGCTCGGGATTGCGCGTCAGGAAGCCGAGCACTTCTTCTTCGAGAATCTTCATCGAGTGGCGGCGGCAATAGATTTCATACGCGCGGCATATATGAAGCAAATCCGCCCACGAAAGCGCGGCGACGCCCCCCCTCGGATGCGCGAACTCGACCCATGCCTCAAGGAGTGCGGCCTGGTGCTGCGCCCGCTCGATGAAGCGGCCAAGTTCCAGAAAGCGCCAGGCGTCGTCGCGCGGCATCGTCGAGTGCACCACGCCCGCGAACAGCCGCATGCGGTCGATGATATCGAGCGCGAGCCGAGCCGGCGCCTGCTCCCATTCCCGTGCGAAATTCACCTCGCGCATCCAGAGATAGCCCTGGTTGAGCCGCGTCCATATCGCAAGCGGAAGCTGCGCACGGACGCGCTGTCCGTTCTCGCGCGCCTGACGCCAGCACGAGAGGATGGAATCGGGGTGCGCGCCCTCCTCCACGAGACTGCCCGCAAGGGTATAGGCGTCGGGAATCAGATACACCTCGGCCTCCTCCGCGCCCGCCGCCGCACCGGGCGGGGGCTGGCCCAGCGACCGATAAATCGCCGCCCAACCGACGGCCAGTTCATCGGCGGGCCGGTCGACGAGCCGGTTGAGCTGATATTCCAGAAGACGCGCCGTCTGTTCGACACGCTCGACGTAGCGGCCCATCCAGTAGAAATCTGCGGCGACCCGAGCCAGCATGATTGTGTCTCCTTAAATATCCCCTCGTCGGGGTAGTACCCCCCCTTGTCAGGGGGGTTTTTCTTCCACCCCTCGTCGGAAGCAACCCCCCTACCCCCCCTTGTCAGGGGGGTATAAAAAGGCGATGCGCCCCCGCCGGGCAGAGGGGCTTTGTTTTTTCTTGCCCCCCTGACAAGGGGGGGTAGGGGGGGTTGACTTTACCCTCTCAGGGGGCTTTTTCAACAACCCCGTATACGTTTTTGTAGGGGCGGACCTGCGTGTCCGCCCCTACGGCAAGGTCGGGAATGACTACCCACCCTCCAGCACCCAGATGTCCTTGCACCCCCCACCCTGGCTCGAATTCACCACGAGGCTGCCGCGCTTGAGCGCGACGCGGCACAACCCGCCCGGAACCACGTGCTGCTCCTCGCGCCCCTGCAACACGAAGGGCCGCAGGTCCACGTGGCGCGGCTCGATGCCCCCGTCGACGAAGCAAGGCGAGCGCGAGAGCGCGAGCGTGGGCTGGGCGATGAAGTTCGCAGGATCCGCGCGCAGCCGCTCTCCGAATTCCGCACGCTCCGCCGCCGTGGAGTGGGGGCCGACCAGCATCCCGTAGCCGCCCGAACCGCCGACTTCCTTCACCACCAGGTCGCCCAGATGCTCCAGCGTATAGGCCAGCCCCTCGGGTTCGCGGCAAAGGTGCGTCTCGACGTTGGCGAGTATCGGCTCCTCGCCCAGGAAATAACGGATGATTTGAGGCACGTAGGCGTAGATGCTCTTATCGTCCGCCACGCCGGTCCCCGGCGCGTTGGCGAGCACGAGGTTCCCCGCACGGTAGGCGTGGAAAAGCCCCGCCGCGCCCAGGAACGAATCGCCCCGGAACGTGACGGGATCGAGAAAATCATCGTCCACGCGGCGGTAGAGCACGTCGATGCGGCGAAGCCCCGCCGTCGTGCGCGCGTACAACCCGGCGTCGCGCACGAGCAGGTCCTGGCCCTCGACGAGGTCGACGCCCATCTCGCCCGCGAGGAAGGCGTGCTCGTAGTAGGCGGAGTTGAAGATGCCGGGCGTGAGCACCGCCACGTTCGGCTCCCTCGGCGAGTGGCCCAGGGAGACGAGCGTGGAATAGAGGTGTTCGGCGTAATCGGCCACCTCGCGCACCCGGTGCTCGCGGTAGAGCCTGGGCAGCACGTCCTTGATGGCGTTTCGGCAGGCAAGCATGTAGGAGACGCCCGAGGGTACGCGCAGGTTGTCCTCCAAAACGGCGAACCCATCGTGGGTGCGGACGATGTCGGTCCCGCAAACGGCGACGTAGACGTCGTGAGGCACATTCAGCCCGCGCATCTCCATGCGGTATTGCGGACAGCCGAGCACGACGTCGATGGGAACGACCCCCTCGCGCAGGCACCGGCCCTCGTGATAGACGTCTTTCAAAAACATGTTGAGCGCCATCAGGCGCTGCTTGAGACCGCGTTCGACGTGGTCCCACTCCGCCGCCGTGAGCAGGCGCGGCACGCAGTCGATGGGGATGATCCGCTCGGTGGCTTCCTCGGCGTCGAGCACCGTGAAGGTGATGCCGTCATAGAGAAAGCGGCGGTAGACGCCCTCCTGGAGTTTGTCCAGGTCCTCGGGCGTGAGTTCGGCGAGCGCGGTGTTCAACCGCCCGCAAGACTCACGCGGGCTGCCCTCTGAGTCGAACATCTCGTCATAAAAGCGCGAATCGAGATCGTATCCCGAAAAAGGCCCCTCGTCCTGCGCCGAGGCGAGCGGCTCCGCCCCCTTGTTCATACACGCCTCCATTACACATTGAGTCACGAACAGGTTAACCCCGTTTCGGCCCTCGTTCAAGTTTTTGCCGTAGCGCATCGTGTGCAGGGTGGGTTCGATCCCAGGGGATCGGCCTGATCAGGCTGGATAGAAGCAGGCATTTCCAAAATCCAAACAATTCTATCCATTTCATTCGCGCAGATGAAAACGTTCAGGCCCTCGTGAACCTTCTGCATTCACCCGCTTTTCGGGAGACTTTCTTCCGCCCCTTGCGTCCGGAAGCACCAGGCACCGTGACGCGTGATCTGGAAGATAACCAGAATTGTCAACAACACGAATCCGGAACCTTGCACGGCGAGCTTGGGCCAGAGCATCATCAATCCACCTAAGAGAAGGCCTCCTCTCTCGGCCCAGGTTGCCCTCCCGACCAAAAATCCGCTCAGGCCGGCCATTCCCGCGATGAGCGCTATACCGGTCGTTAAAGTGACCAGGATGATCTCGGCAACGCTCCCGTTCAGCAGAATGGCCGGCGAATAGGCGAAAAGAAACGGAATCACATAGAGGCCTTTGGCCGCCCTGAAGGAAGTCCAGCCGGTTTTCATCGGGTCCGCCTCGGCGATGGCGGCGGCCGTATAAGCAGGAATGCAAACGGGAGGCGTGTAACAACTATCCAGGCTGAACCAGAAAATGATCATATGAGCCGTGACGGCGCTCATACCGCCCAGCTCGATGAGAGCGGGAGCGGCCATGGTCGCCAGAACGATGTAGGCGGAACTGCTCGGAAGCCCCATCCCCAGAACGAAGGAGGCTACCCCGACCAGAATGATTCCGAGAAAGAGACTCCCCCCCGAGGCCGAAACGACAATGGAAGAGAACTTGAGCCCCAGGCCCGTGATCGTCGTCGCCCCGATGATGATCCCCGCAGTCGCGCAGGCGGCGGCTATCGGGGCGCACTGTTGCGCTCCCCGAACCAGCGCCCTGACCAGTTTGCCCGATCCGCTTTTCAGATAATCAAGCGCAAGTGATGCTGAAAAATCGTTTTTCCCGAATCCTTCGCGGAGATAGTCGATTACTCCCAACACCGCCATCGAAATGATCGTGGCGATGATTCCGGATACGCCGGCGTATTGCACCGACCTACCGGCTACCATGAAATAAATCAAAACGGCCGGCGGTATGAGGAAGACGAGCGCGCGGCCGATCGTATTCAGGATATCGGGAAGATCTTCCCAGCTCATGCCGCGGATGTCGTTTTTCGCCGCCTCCAAATGCACAAACACGAAAACGGACATGAAATAGAGCAACGCCGGGATGACCGATATCTTGATGATGATGAAATAGGAAGTGCCGGTGAATTCGGCCAGTAAAAAAGCCGCCGTCCCCATGATGGGAGGCATGATCTGGCCCCCGGTGGAAGCCGCCGTCTCGACCGCCCCCGCGATGTGGGGTCGATACCCCATCTTCTTCATCAAGGGGATGGTGAAGGTGCCCGTGGTGACGATGTTGGCGGTGGCGCTTCCC